>Ga0041059_1001082_pt1 | contig 21722 bp, 18 predicted proteins | sample AraColnosormetaG_FD_56232 | JGI IMG/M metagenome (GOLD analysis project Ga0041059, IMG submission 56232) | Arabidopsis roots microbial communities from North Carolina, USA - Col MF nosort | ecosystem: Host-associated > Plants > Roots > Unclassified | place: USA: North Carolina | collected... | reverse complement strand
AAAGATTAAAGCAACCAAACATATGTGCAGAAATATGAATGGCATATATTCTTCTTCTTTGTAAGAGATTTTTCTATGAATTTCGTTCCAAAATGCTTTACGTTTTCCCTTTATCCAAACAAAAAACTTTGATCAATGAACTCAAAATAATACAAAAGTGATATAATAAATCATCAAATAGCCTCGCATGGATTAGGAGTCATAGGACCATAAGACAAACTCACATAAGCCGTGATTATTTTCACAACTTCTTGAATAATATGATACAATCTATAATTTATAATTTATAATGTTTGTTTATGAATCAGGTTTAAAACAATATTCGGACTGTTGATTAATAAAAAATTACAAATATAAGCTAAGCTTGAGATCGAACCCTCACACATTGAAGGTAGATTGCCACAGAGATGACCACTATACCGCCACAAGTTTTGTAAGAGTAACGCCCCTAAGTTGTTCTAAACCTTGGCATTTATAGCCTGTAGTTTTTGTTTTTATAGTAAACAAAAAGTTGTAATGTAACCTTACTTCATATAGCTCTAACAATATATGAGTGTTGTGAAATGGGAATACTTATGGGATTAGATTGTTAACCATATATATAAGGTTTGAGATCATTAGGGTGTGTTTACAAAATCTATATTCTTGCAATACCTAATGTTTTCAAAACCCACAACATTAGTGAAGAATTATTGCATGAATCTCTTAGACTTGCAAAGTAGATTCTTATTTAGCGTTCGTGGCTTTTTGGTTCGACATTATTGGAAGCAACCGGAAAGCAGGCAGACCCAGTCAGAATAGTGGTGGGTCCCACGATGTGTCGAATAATATATATCTGATCCTGAAGACAAGATCATGACCGTCGGTTTAAAACACGTAATTGGGTTCCAAGGCTTTATGAAAACCCTAGAAGTAAAAGGGAAAACCGAAAAACAGAGAGATAGGGTTCAAAGCGGTTAGGAAGATCCTTTTTCCTTAAGGAAAAGGAAATCAAGGATAAAGAAGAATTATTCTTTTCCTGGTTATAAATAAGCAAGCCCCTGTTCAACAAAACAATCACAAAAAGAATGTCAAAAAAGCAACGCTGCTTGAGGATGGAATCGCTGCCCCACGAGGTCGTAGAGCGCATCCTAGAGAAGACTTGCTGTGGATTCTCTGCTGAGATTCACGGCTGTATCGAAACAATGGAAATCATCGATCGAATCTCCATTCTTCCAACAAAGACAATTGACACAGCGTCAGCAATCAGGTGATCCAGCTCTTCTCATGGTCTCCAGAAGTCGTGAGGATTATTTTAACCCGGATTTAAAACATCTAACTACACTGGTGTTGGGTTCATCATCATCGGTCACCATCCCTACACCTTGGGAGAAGGACAAGGAGAAGGAGAAGGAGAAGGAGAAGGAGGACGAAGAATTCTTCTTAGTTTCTTTTGATAGCTGTGACGGTCTCGTTTGTCTCTACAAATACTGGAAATCTGGTTATGTGGTCAATCCCACCACTAGATGGTATCGCCCTCTTCCTCTCTCTCAATTACAACAACTCCTTATCAGCTTAGGTCGCAGTGTCTTCGAGCTTGGATACACAGTCTGTGATATTGGATTCGGTAAAGACAAAATCACGGGCACATACAAACCCGTTTGGTTATACAATTCTTTAGAAATTGGCCTTGAAAACGCTACTACATGCGAGGTTTTCGACTTTAACACCAACGCTTGGAGATATGTTTCTCCGACCGCTCCCTATCGGGAGGAAACCAAAATTCTATCTTTCGATCTTCACACTGAAACCTTTCGAGTGGTCTCTAAAGCTCCTTTTACCAATGTAAAAGCTTTTGATATCGTCATGTGCAATCTCGGCAACCGCTTGTGCGTTTCCGAGAAGAACTGGCCCAACCAAGTGATATGGTCATTCAATTCAGGCAACAAGACATGGCACAAAATGTTTTCCATTAATCTTGATGTAACTTCTCATTGGTTTGGTAATCACATAGCCGCGGTCATGCCACTAGCACTTTTTTATGAGAAGAAGAAGAAGAAGAAGTTGTTGTTTTATTGTCGTGTGCGAAGTCGAACATTGATGGTATATGATCCCGAAACCGAATCATATGATGTTGCTTTCAATGATTACTCCATCGGTTATCCTCTTTGTTATTTCCAGAGTTTAATCTCTATTTCATAAATCTGATTATTGCCAATGTATTATGGTGTAATAATCTTTATTTCTTTTTCCATCCACCGTTTCTTTGTCAGTTTTGCAACTCTTAAAGAGATGATTATGATATATCCAGAGTCTTTTTTTACCAAGGCTGCTTTTTATGCTTCTAGTTTATCTCACTCAGTTTACTTCCTTACATCCTTTTCAGTGATCGCAATATGCTCTGGAGTCTGTTAAGTTTAAACTTTGGCAGACACTTGAATGACAGAATTTGGTGCAAAAAGGTTTAAACCTGCGTAGACAGGACTTTTCGCTAAGGCACGCCACAAGACAGCTTGACTGCTAAGTCCCAAAACATATACCGAAACATCCAATCGGGAACCTTAGAAGAAACGGCCATAGCTCCTCTTTTGGAAGCAGAATGAAGATAATGAAGATATTAAAGAAAAAAAAACAAGGCCGTTCCCATTAGTCACGAGATTCAAATGCAAACCAAAGTCAGTTTGCTCTTCTGTCTACAAAACATAATTTGAGTCCGTTAAGTTGGACCGGTTCGGTTTAGTTAATTCGATTGCTTTTTGCTCTCTTGTTTGGTTAAAACTTATAAACTTAACATATAATACTAACATTTTGGAAAAAGGGGTCGAAAGATTAAAGCAACCAAACATATGTGCAGAAATATGAATGGCATATATTCTTCTTCTTTGTAAGAGATTTTTCTATGAATTTCGTTCCAAAATGCTTTACTTTTTTATATGCAATTTATGAGAATGAGACCACAACAACTTAGATTGGTGTACATATATCAAATGAAACATGTAATATAACAGTCCTATAACTACTTATAGAAACCTAATTAAACTATTACGTAGTGTTACCACCTTAAAAGGTTAACAAACCTTGACAAGTAAGTCTAAAGATAAACTTAACCTACATTAGCTAACATATCATCATCTTTTCAAACCCATTTAATACTGATTAAATCCTAGATGTCAGGTTGCTTCAGCTGAGAATAGCTTGATTACCCAATTATATTAATCAATAAAAATGTGTGTGTGCCTAACATTTTTGTAACAAAGAACGATATCTTATGCTAAGCTCAATAGGTTTTAGATCAAAATAATAATTCCAAATCATAATAAGAATACATGATCTAGAACAATATGTTACAAGTGAATTAATGAGCAAGTTGCCAAAAAAAAGAGCAAGTTGCCAAAAAAAAGAGCAAGTTGCTTAAGAAAGGTGTAAATTTAACCCACCAGATGAAAATGCGATTTCGCCTAACAGAAAAGACTCGAATCAAAAGTAGAAAGAAATTTATTATTTTGACTATTTTCCTCACTATGTTTCGATAATTTTGGTAAGACAAACTATAAAACATAATAGTACAAGAAAAGAAAAAACTAAAAGAAAGTAAAATAAAATAAAGATACAATCTTATTTCCTTTAATTATGCTCCCTACTTTTTCACTTTTGTTACATAAATATATCTCCACTTTTCTTTTCATAGTTTTTCCCCAATCTCAACCATTTACAATTAAATTGATTTTCCCCCTCTCAAAACGAACCAAACCGGTTCCAAACAATAGCAGAATTCCAAAGAATCAAGAAACTAAACCGAAAAAAAAGAAGTAAAAATTAAAAAGTAAAAATTACTTCACCGGTTTAAATCCAATAATCTTTCTCTTCACACTTTTCACTTCTGGTTTAGCAATTTGGATCTCTTCCTAGCTTCGCTATAGAGAACCACACCCATAATCGTCACACCAAATCCGGCTATTCCCATCACCGTCACCGGATTCCTAAATATCAAAACCGAGACTCCGGCAGCCACCGCAGCTTTTCCGTTCCCCAAAACCTGCAATGTGAGAGCACTTGTATGCTTTGTCACCAAGAAATTCGTCAAATTCACTAAATATGCCACTGTCGCATTCCCGGCTAACAAGAAGATGATCAATGGATCCGTCCTCGCTTTCTCGATTAGAACTCTTAAAACGTTTCCTTCAATGTATAGCGTAAATGGTAGTAAGATACAAGCCGCCATTGGAGCCATGTATAGCAAAAGATTCATAGAATGTAGCTTCTCCGATTCCGACGTCAGAATAATCCCCTACAAAATACACAAAATCCGGTTCAACCAAACCAATAGTGAGATCCAATAGACGCAATTCGATCATACCGATCGATTAGAATCTGAATTATCTGTTTAAATGCTATAGATTGAAATTCAGACAGAGACTGAACTAAACCGGACTCATTTCAGTTCTAAGAATAAAAACCGGATTCGAACTGGAACTAAATTTCTTCCAGATTTGTTATAATAAACCTGGATTCGGAAAAATTTAAGAGTGATGTTTTGTAATAAAATCGAAATTCGAACGCAATTTCTGATTCTCTTAGTACTAAAACGGAAAATTCAATACACCAAACCGATTAATACCTGGACGACGGATTTGAGAGCTCTACCGGCGGTGGAAGCAACACAGATAAGGAAACCAAAAAGATGAAAAGAAGGTTCAGAGTTAGAAGCAAGAACGATGCCGGAGACAACCGGAAGAAGAGCTAAATAAACTTCAGTGGACTCTGTTTTACAAGTAATGAGAAAAGAGAACACGGCGGTGAAAAACGGCGTCGTAGCTCCAATAGCTTGATTAAAAGAAACAGGGATATAACGTAGCGAAGTGTTGCCACAGACGACGGAGAGACAAAAGATCGCTGACAAAGAGAGGATCTTTAGAAACTGACGGCGAGATAAGATGTGCTGACGTGGCACGATTCCGGCGATATTGATTACGGCGGAGCTATAGGCGGCGCATGATAACATGTGTGTCATGGTGAGGAAGATTGGGTAACGGAAACCGTAGTAGAAGAGAAGGTATTTGTTTAAGAGGAGGACTCCTATATTTGAGCCAAACCAGGCGGCGATTATAGCCGCCGTGAGGATTGTTGGTGATACGGTGGGGGAAGAGAGGAAGAAGGGTTTGAGTGGTGAAGAAGCGGAGGAGTGTGGTGGTGTTCCGGGGATGTCTACGATGGTTGGTGCGGCGGTTGCGGCGGCGTCGAATCTAGGATTGCTCATCCGCCGCGTTGTCCATGATTGAGCTTCAACCATTTTTCGGATAGGGGCGAAATGGGAATAACAATAAGTTTTTCTTCTTTCTTTCTTTTTCTAGAGAGAGAGAGAGAAAGTGTGAGTTTTTATCTTTTTCGGTGGGGATTGAGATCTGAGTGAGTGAAGAAGAAGAAGAAGGAAGATGATTAATCGGACGGTGGAGATTCAGATTTAGCTGTAAAGGTTTAGAATGATATCAGCCGTTGGATCTTATAGTTGGAGGGAATTGTTATATTTAAAAATAAAAGAAAAATAAATAAAAAGACAAATCTAAGAAAATTAATTTTAAGATTCGAAGTCTTGTGTTCGGAGACTAAGCATGAGTCAGAAGTGTCGGTAGTAGGTCCACATTTGAGATCCGATGGAAGCAATCCTCTATGACGCAGCCTAATTTGTAATTACATACAAACCCCACTCACTAATTATTTAGCCTCTCTTTTCAAGTTTTGTTTTTAATAATTGTCCCTTAATACAATATTAGCAATAGTTGAAACACACATTAGCCTAACATTAACATTCCAGAACACACCAAAAATTAAAAAATCTCAACTAACAAAGTTGGATAAGTCACATTTATATATGGTTACATCAAAACAAATGCGTCGGTGTTGACCAGATTTAGACTCTCTCTTTTTTGGGTTGATTATATATGTTTAGATTTCAAAGAAGCATTTGAAACTATTTACATTTGACAATAGAGGTCGTACATTTTAATAAAGGTTGTCACAAATACCAAAATCTAATCAGATCTGTGAAGTAAATAACGCGATTTTTCTTTTGCATCAGCATTAATCACGCATTGTGTTTATCATCGAAATGACTAATTGACTATATAAGTCATCTAAATATATTAATAGATTTGTTATGTCATTCAAAGTTCAATACCAATTATGGTAACAAAATAGATTATAAAAGGGATATTATAATTCGAGAAAAGGGGACTTGGCCAATAGAATGCATTATTCTTTGCTACTTTCTGCAAAATATTTTCTTTATCGCATTGCATAGATTAAATTATTTTATACGTTCATTACTTGCCATTTTTCCCACTGATCATGCATGCGATTGCTAATATCTAAGGTGATAATAATTTTGTTAGGTGACTTTTGTGAATTCGACAAATATATCCTTCATGCGAAAGGAAAAAAATAACATGGTGGATAATAAATTTGATAAGAGCCATATTAATGAATTACAAAAAGAGAAACTGTTCGTTGACAAAAAAAAATGTCCCACACTGAAAAGGAATCCAAATATGAAAGATGCAACACAGAAATCATGATTTTCTACGAGTGTGTGTAATAGGTAAGAGCTATCTTTACTTAGAAGGACCAGCTCACTTTATCTGTCTTCTTTGCATTCCCTAAAAAAACGAAATGACTCCTTTTGTAAATTGCCGTAAGACAAAATCCAATGAATGATAATAAATGATTACAGCACGTCACTTAGTAAGAAACATTTAGAATGATGAATGTCTACGTATACTTATGATATCATCAAATCAACTAATTCACTAGCTAAAGCTAATCCTTTTATTTATGTAGTAGTTTAGACTAAATAAATAATTATGTATCGACCTTCATAAATTAAAACCAAAAAAGTATGTATGGCTCCCTAATAAAAAAACCAGACAACAGAAATTACACCAAAATGTTTGAAGTTTGATGTTCTGTCTAACCATTACTATTTAGTTTAATACTACAAAGCAATCAATTTTTAATGTAAGAAAAAAACATAGTATATAATAATTCATCTCTGACAATGTGAGATTTTATTATTTGAGAGTAGTTTATAGCAGCACATAACATTTCACATGTTCTTGGAATTCAAAATTCTATATGATTTAAATACTTCTTACGTTTACCAGAATAAATTATGTAGGGCACAATATTGTAGGAACCATTTGTTTCCATGTGCGACCCAATTTTAGTGGGCCAAAAACAGTGAAACTAAAGCTAGTTGCTGATAGGGCCCGCGTGACAACGAAACATTATCTAAAACATTTGGTCTATACTATTACAAAAGCAAAATGGCTTCGCCCGGGTTCGAACCGGAGACCTTCAGTGTGTTAGACTGACGTGATAACCAACTACACCACGAAACCTGTTGAACATTGATTAGATACACACAATATATAGTATAGTGATCAAATTCTGATAGGGGCTCAACATTAGTTACGCAATTGAAAGTACAGAGAGTTTTGGTACAAAACAAAAAGCTTGTGTTGTTTCAATATAAACCTCAAGTTTTGATACAAAACAAGTTCTCAATCACTAAAAAACGTAACGTTTTATAAAATGTATGGTTGTTGACTTGTTATTAAACCTTACTGGCCACGAAATCGCTGTTTGTAGCTTCCCATATGACAGTACCATCACAAGAACAAAGTTTTTTGTAGTTTTCTCCAACCCCTGCGCTTCTAGCAATCACTGCGGCGGTCAATCCGGGGCCTGACTTATTATCATCGGTCTTGTACACCACGACGGCTCTCCCGATAAGGTCTGCAACCTTGAGTTTCTCTTTCTTTCCCGAATAAAAGGCCTCTCCGTTTTTGTCTGCCTCTAGTGTTCCCAGGTCTCCCAATGGCTGACAGAAGAAAAAGAGAGTTTTTAGAGGATTGTGATGACATTTTCGTTTTCTAAGAATGCGTTTCACCAACCTCTGTGCCAGTTTGATCTTGAAATGGATTGTACAAGCTCCCTGTGCTGGCTGCTCCGTTTGTGAGATCTCCATACTCGTTGATACACCAGCTGTGGGTTCCGGGTGACAAACCGGTAAAGTTGGCTTCGATTCTTGCAAGTTCCATACTGACCTGAGCAAATCGGACTACCCCGAAAATGTCAGGGCCTTTGAATTCTGCTACTGCAGCTGAGACTAAGAAATCTGCCAAAACACATCACAAAGTAAATATCATAAAACAAATGAGGAAAGAGGTCATCAATGAAAGACAAACCGTGGAATTGAAACGGTAAATCCTCAAATTCAATACTGTCAGTGTATTAAAGAGTAGCTCAAGAATGGAAAATTGCCAGTACGTAAATCTTCTTAATGTTGAACTAAACATAAACACAAGCCATGTACTCCTTACATGTTCTATGAGCTGAGAAAATATATCTTCTTTCTTTTGATGTTCAAATCTTTCTTCTCAAACAAAAACCAAAGTGACCCGAGAAGAGATATCTAACCTTGAGGAACACCTTGTCCAATTAAGCGAGCTTTTCGACCAGTTTGCTCCAAAGCTTGAGTCATAGCCTTAACAGGGGAAGATCCAAGTATCCTCACAACTTGATTGGACAAATCCACCTCCACTTTCTCAATACCTTACAAGATTAAAAATTTCCATTACACATAATAAGCACCAACAAAGTAAATCATAACCAAACAGACGACGATTAATAAAGTTGTTTCTCCTACTACCTTCAATGGTTTCTAATTTGTTCTTCACAGCATTAACACAACCCTCACATGTCATATCCACCATAAACTCAGTCTGGAACACACAACACAAGTTCTCACTAGCTCAAATCCAAAAATTGTTGTATAAAGATACAGGATTACGAGAAAGACTTACAAGAAGCTGAGGCATGGCTCGATCCTCCTGCAAATCAAATTCAGCTACTTAAATACTTAATCATCGAATCAGGAAAGCGAAAAAGCTCAAATTGGAAATAGGGTATTTCAAAAGTTCAAAGCTTTAAACCAAAACCTGATGGAGATTACGATCAGAAGTGAGAGCAGTCGCCATCGGAGAGCTAACGAAGCTTCGTGAAAGTCCCAAGAGACGTGGAGACGATCGGGAGAGGAAGGAGAAATTGAGAGATTGAGATTTGGGGTTGGTAGAGGAAGAAGAAGAAGAAGAAGAGAAGGCGATCGCGATGGGAATCGCAGAGGCGGCGGCTACGACGGCTGAAGTCGTTGCCACTGACCTGAGAATTGATGCCATTATCTTGCTTCTTCAGTTTTTGCGGCTTTTTATTTCTGACCTTTCAACAACCTTTAAATTTTATCATTTTTAATTAAAAAATAAATCGGTTAATCTGGGGATCACTATTACTTTGGTAAATTAATGTGCAGTAATTCTGTTGTTATTACAAACAGTTGGTGTTATTACCTTAAACGCAATAATATTTCAGAGGGAGTTTATTGATGATACAAAAAACAGTTTTAGCCAAAGCCAGGAGGGAGTTCAGGATCTTCTTCATCATCATTATATGCTTCTCCTTTGTTATCTTGTACATCATCACTACATGCCTCTCCTTTGTTATCTTCTACAGCTCCTTTAATCAGCTCTTGCTTCTGTTTACTCGCTGGACTGGTGTTGAAATCAGTTCTTGCTTCTTTTTTTGGTGTTGGAATCTTATGTTCCATTTCTCTAGCGGATGTTCCGCGTTTCTCGCCTCTCGGGTTAGATAATGTGGCGTAGACGGATTGAACGGTTTCTCTGATTTCATTCTTCATCCCGTCTTCTGATCTTATTATCCCCCATAAACCATCTGAGAGCTGGCTTAGCATCTTGCTCCTACAGGAAACAATCCAAAAAATTTAGTACGCTTGTGTCATAATCATTTACAACAACAGGAGTTAGCTGAATAGAAGAAAATCCCTCTTAATTTACCCGACTTCTTCGAATATCGCATCAGAGAGTTGCCTGGTTTTCATATTTTGAGCACCATGTCGTTTCAAAGATGTTGACTCCTTGACAACTGATATCATATTATTCCGTAAATCCTCCTGCAATCCAGTAACCGCTTTAATAGTCAGATCACAATGCAAACACAGGCAGTCCAGAAGAACAAAGCTCAAGATGTTTATCAAACACTGTTAAAAGAAAATTCCTTGTTGCCTTACATAAACTTCTCCGGCTAAGAAAGTAGTAACCTTCACTCTTATCTAAATATTCTACCAAGTTGCGCTAATGACAATGCCCATTCGATGGATAAGTATAAAGACTCCTCAAAGACAATGAACACTATACCAGCTATAAGTAAGATGTCAAACCAATTCACAGTAAGTGATACTGAAATTCTGAATCAGCTATAGTAGGCCTATAGCTGTGATCTAACAGCTTAACACCATTAAGAGAACTCTCTCCCCTAGGATCTGATTCATCTAAGAAAAACTAAAGGCATCTTGATAAACTCTCCGAATCATCAATGGTTTACTTACTTCCACGCCTCTAAAGCAACTTCAGATACACTTATCCCAAAATCAAAATCAAATGACCAAACTTTCCCTATCTTAAACAACTGGTATTGTTAGGAATCCCATATTAACACAAACCTTCCCTGAGACCAAGCTCAAACTTATCTTTGCACACAACTAACCATATCACTTGTTTCAACACTACAACAGTACACACGAAACGAAAAGATCAAATTTTTTGGAGTGAGTTCCGAGAAGCTACTGATGAAAGTACCTAAAACCATTTATGGAGGACTATTGGGCTCAGTCTATATGAACCAAAAGAGCAAACTTTATACAAATTCTCAATCGAAATCTCTATTACTCAAGTCAAACTAACAAAAGATTCCAATTTGATGATCTTTTGAAACAATCAAAATCGACTAATCATTATCACTGGTCCTAACAAAGCCACGAATGTACTGGGAATCGAGAGAATATGAACCCTAATTAGAGGAGCAAGGAAAGAAAAACACACGATGTGCAATGCGAAGACGACGGAGAAAGAGAAAGAGGGCTTACGTTTTCTTTGAGGCGGCGAATGATTTTGAGACGGAGACGATCAAAATCTCCGTCGTCCTTAAGCTTCTCTACAACTTCCTCTTTGCTTATCTTCCTCGCCATACCCATCATCTCTCACTCTTCCTTCCTTCCTCTGGATTTTCTATTTCTTTCCTTTTATTTTTTTCAAAAAGTCGTATTTAATAAAATCAATAATTTTGTTTGCATCTATTTAAATTGTCAGGGCTTCATGATGCATCATGGATCTACAAATCACAAATTAAACCATAATTGAATAGTTAATTAGCTATTTTATAGTTTTAACAATATTCCTTATCTATTTTTCTTTTGTAATTAGTAAATTTAACTTTTAAACTCTTGTGTTTGAACCGATCCACTTGTAAAATTATAGTTTGTTCGTCTTCATTCACGTTTATATTTTACGAGTGACCTTTGCTGAATGTTGATGTATATATGTTCATTTAACATAATTGCCAACATGGTCACCACCATGTTCATGCACAAAGCACTTCATAATCATAATCATGACACACGACACGATTATGTTGTTATATGGAACAAGTTCAAATGGACCATAAGATGAAAGTCAGACCTAATCCTGACCCCAATATCTATTCCCTTTAATTCATTAAAATCCACCAATTATTGCAAAATTTGGTATCTTTCAAGTGTCCACATCATCCTTCGAAATTAATTAGACTCTAATTTGCCCCCTATATGAAGAATTTGGAATATTGAAATCGTTCTTAATCGAGGATATATAAATAAATAAATCCTTTAAGATACAAAAGTAACCGATTGTATTTTTTAGGACTCTCATGTACTCCAACATTTCATGATCTTCATGTAATTAACGTAATCGACCATTATCTTTTTGGTAGGTCTTATTGTTCAAGACTTCAGACATTTATATAAATTAGATAACGTTGAACTTGTAAGACACAACAAAAGCAAAATAGAAAAACATAGTTCGAAATTTGAGATGAGTTTGTATAGGAAGATCGAAAAACATGGTTCTAAAGAGAGAAAATAACTGAGAGTTCACTTCCAAGGACATTTAAATGAGAAGAAGTGATTGTTTTTTATTCGTGACTACACATATCTATATGACTATACGCTTAATTTTTAACCGATTATGACCAAATCCAATCTCTTAAAACAAGAGTACCACAAAATAAAGTAAATTAAATGTTCTGGTATGACCGTATAAAGTTTCTGTGATTTATAATTAACCAACAACGATCAGTTTTGCTACGTGCTCATAAGTATTTAGTATACTGGGTCTTTGTCCCGAAAAAGTATAATCGATAATTCGATATGTAATGTTACGAATCGTTTACTTAGATGCCATGCAATCATGTCTAGAGAAAAAAAAATCATTTTCTTAGTGCTATTTTAATATAAATAATTATTTAACTTTTGCTTGAAATTGACATAAATCTTAATATACCAACTTTTTCGTCGACCAAAATAATATAAAATATAGGTCTATCATTATATGTTTTTATCCTAGGCTAGGCGGCCTGAAGAATTAAATAATGTATTTCGGCATCTATGGTAAACTATATAAATGACAACACTTTCTCTTTATAATACAAATTGGTAACCTGAAAATTACTATGAACTAAATCGATTAATCGACAAGAAGTACTTTTTTATATATTGGATGATTTTCATTTGTTTTAGATTTTCTATACAGTTACTAATAGTAGAAAGTGTTTTGTATATGAAAATTAAATGATGTATGTATTGTTAAGAACTAGTCATTGTTTTTTGATATGTGTGAATTTTTTAAAAAATCAGTATTTACATAACATAGGAGTTAAGAAACTAACTGAAACTATTTTGGCTCAATAAACTGAAAGTTAAAATCATTTCAAGAACCTAGTGTCGGATGAAACAAAATATATGAATAAAGCACATTTTAAATGTAAGTTGCATGTTTTGCGTAACAATATATATTCCCTAATAAATAGCCACTAAATGTACAGCTCAAGTTAAATCGTTTAAAATGCACACCTTCGAAATAAATCTAATCGTTTAGTATTAGTATCACTCACTCAATCGTATCTTTCGAATAGTTTAACGTTGTTTTCTTTGAGGTCACTAAAAAGCTTGTCTTTTCAAAGAATAAGTTGAAAAAAATGGTCATAAGAAACAAAATCTTGGATGGTATAAAATGACTAACAGCATTGCTGTCGAAATTCTGCATCAAAAAACAAGAGAATTCATATAGTACCCAAAAATTCTCTTATTACCAAAACACTCCCATAACCACCAACAAGAAAATAAAAAGGGCATGAATTTTCCAGATTCTTCATTGTTCACACCAAATTTTGCTTATGAAAATGATTTAGATTTCTCTAGTTTGATCACTCCTTCAACGCGTGTATCATTCCAAGAACCTAAACCATGTAATCCAGTCATTCATAGTGCAGGGATTGAGAACGATGGAAGACAAAACTGTGAGACGACCATGACATTAAGCGAAATCATGAAAGGAGACGATGAGCCGAAGAACAAGAGAGCTAAACATAAAGAGCTTGAGAGACAAAGAAGGCAAGAAAACACATCTCTATTCAAGATTCTAAGATATTTATTGCCATCTCAATACATAAAGGTAAGTAACATTTTCAAATTTTTCTTATACAAATTCTGTCTCATCTCATGAAGTCAAAAAATTTCTATAGATTATATAGAAGATCCCCTTAGTCTAATCACGGTAATTAATTAACAATTGTGTAAATAGGGTAAACGTTCCTCGGCAGATCACGTTCTAGAAGCAGTGAATTACATCAAAGACTTACAGAAGAAGATCAAAGAGGTCAGCGAAAAAAGAGATAGAATCAAGAGATCTATTACTCATCCATCATCAAGAGGAGAATTTTCAATAAGATCATTAGCATCATCAACTTGTTCTTGTGTTGGAGACACGAACATTGCTGTTGTGGTTAGGCCTTGTTTGATCGGACTAGAGATCGTAGTAAGTTGTTGTAACAGACACGAATCTTGTCTATCAAGTGTTCTTCAACTCCTGGCTCAAGAGCAATGCTTTAATATTGTTAGTTGCATCTCAACTAGACTACACCAAGGATTCATACACACCATTGCTTCTGAGGTAATTATCTATAATCTATCTTCGATCTGATTTATGAAGAAAGAGGGAGTTAATCTTTATATTTTATGTGATGAGAGATAAATATTAATATTTTGGGAAATTTCTTAAACTTGTGTAGGTCGAGGAGGGAATAGAGGTTTATTTCTCAGAGCTTCAAGAAAAGATAATCAAAATTGGAACCTCAAGAGTCACTACTCGCTAGTCAGAGTTTATTAAACCTAAAAATTTTATGAATTTACGTCCTAATTAAGATATATATCCTCAACCATTCCCACCACCACAAGCATGTTGTGTTTTTAGTTTTTAGAAGTTTATATTGTTCAGGATGTGGATGCTGTTTGAATTGTTGACTAATACAAAAAAAATTATGAATTGTTTTTTTCCTATAACAAGTTGTATGAATAATTTGATTAATGCAAAATTTTGTGAAATGACATTTTCTAACGATTTTTGTAATAATGAAATCGTATAATAAGATAGCTCATATTCATTGATATTTTTTTTTATTACGGTGTAAATATTACTGAATTATCGATACAAAAACAAAAGTATGTTGATAAAAAAGTTGTTAGATGTATCATGCATTTATGCAATCTATCTGGTGTTAGGTTGTGGCATCTTTTGCTTGCATAATAAAACATTTTTAAAACAATATCTTGAATTATTTTAATTATCGCGAGACAATTAAGAAAACCGCAACATTTAAATATGTCTTTTTTGCCTCAATATAAATACTAATGACAGATATTAATATTCTTAGAAAAACATAAGTATTTGACAGATAAATAATTAATTAAGATGCTTCAGTTTCAACTAAACGAATAAAGAAGTAACTGTGAAAGAGCGAAGAAGAGTCACACAAAAAAAACAATGGCGGAATCTTCAGAGCCTCCGGTTGTTCTCCTTCACCGACCACCGTCTCTAACTTTCATGGACGAGATTCTGACTCGTGAATTCCGTACTCTCATCACCGACACTTCCTCATCGGAATCACTCCCGAGCTTCTTCCCCCGTCACGCCTCCTCCGCCAGAGCCTTCGTTATCAGCGGCAGACTTCCGGTAACCGATGAACTCCTTTCTCATCTCCCTTCTCTCCAGATTCTCGTCTGCACTAGCGTCGGCATCGATCACATCGATCTCGCCGCATGCAAGCGTCGCGGCATCGTTATCACCAACGCTGGCAACGCGTTTTCCGATGACGTTGCTGATTGTGCCGTCGGTTTGCTTATTAGCGTTCTCCGTCGTATTCCTGCCGCCGATCGTTACGTCCGGTCTGGTAATTGGGCGAAATTTGGGGATTTTCAATTAGGGTCCAAGGTTTGTTCGAAATCACAAACTCTCAATTTCGAATTCTGATCTATAACTGTAGTTAGATGATTACAAAGGGGAAATTTAGGTTAAAAGCGTTTTTTTTTATTCTGAGTAAAATTTGGGAATAGCTTTAGATTGTGGGGTTACAGATAAAGTAGAGCTATGTGTTAGTAAAAGTCTTTGTGGTAGTGACTTGTGATAATATTTATTGTTACAGGTAAGTGGGAAGAGAGTTGGGATAGTTGGATTGGGGAGCATTGGATCATTTGTTGCTAAAAGACTTGAATCATTTGGCTGTGTTATCTCTTACAACTCAAGGAGTCAGAAACAGAGTAGTCCATACCGGTATTACTCTGACATTCTCTCGTTAGCAGAGAACAACGATGTACTTGTCCTCTGCTGCTCTTTGACAGACGAAACGCACCATATTGTGAATAGAGAAGTGATGGAGTTGCTTGGTAAGGATGGGGTTGTGATCAATGTGGGACGAGGAAAGTTGATTGATGAGAAGGAGATGGTCAAGTGTTTGGTTGACGGTGTGATTGGTGGTGCTGGTTTAGATGTGTTTGAGAATGAACCGGCAGTTCCTCAGGAGTTGTTTGGTTTGGATAATGTAGTGTTGTCTCCTCATTTTGCTGTGGCTACACCAGGGTCTTTGGACAATGTTGCACAGATTGCTTTAGCTAACTTGAAGGCGTTTTTCTCGAACCGGCCTTTGCTTTCTCCGGTTCAATTGGATTGAGAGAGCGCCCGGTTTGATCAGGTAGCTAAATTAGTTAAGCTATTGTTTATTATAATCAATAATTCAAAAAGAAAGTGTAATGAATATTTGAATGTACCCTGACATTCTCTCCCAAAGAAGAAGAATTAATGACGCATATTATTTAAATAATTCTCCCGCGTTGCACATATGACTAATTTAGTCGGAACATTACGATTGGCAATATAATCATAATGTTTATGAATAACCTTTTGGTTCTAATGTTATTGTGAAAATACTGTTAAAACATGATTTCATATATTAGTTTATCTTTGGAAACGTAAATAGTTGACAAACGACAATATAAAAATAAATGTCTGCTGTTCAATTTAACTAATCATTGAAAATACATAAACGCACGTATATATAGACATTGGATAGAGTCGGTACACGTATCGTCTATAGAACCTGCTCGCACGTCAACTTATACTATATTCAAAAACCTCACTTAAACAACAATTGACCTTTTTTCCTAAATTTTATTAGTATTTCTATTGAAAAAATTCAATGAAATGAAACAAATCCCAATCGGTACGGACAAAAGTCTCCAATAAAAAAGGAATTAAAAAAAAAAAGGATAGTGATCCGCACGTAGCCACCACTACTGTCGTTGAAAATCCCCTCTATATAAGATTGTCTCAAATTCGATTACTTCATCAAAAAACAAACCAAAAACAAACCCTAAGAATAAAGAAAAAGAGGCTAGAATGGGTCCAATCTCAAGTTCTTGGAGCTTTAACAAATTCTTCTCAATAGTTTTCGTTGTTTTCGCCATCTCCGGCGAGTTCGTCGCTGGATACTATCGACCAGGCCCATGGAGATATGCTCACGCCACTTTCTACGGTGACGAGACCGGTGGTGAAACCATGGGTACGTACACAACTTCATTTCACTTCTCTTGCATATACCATATGAAGTCGATGATCCAACGTTTCCAGACATATATATCCACACGATTAACAAAAAAAAAAAGTTTATGAAAAAAGTTTCCAAAATATTTTACCATGGATACGTAGTCCATAGCAATTTTTCATTTGCATTGCATGTGCATTGAACCGTACCTGAATCACAATATGTCACGCATAAGATCAATGATATAATAACTTTATGTATATATATATATATATAATGTAGGTGGTGCATGTGGGTACGGAAACCTTTTTAACAGCGGCTACGGACTGTCCACGGCGGCGCTAAGCACGACATTGTTCAATGATGGTTACGGATGCGGCCAATGTTTTCAGATAACATGTTCGAAATCACCGCATTGTTACTCTGGAAAATCAACAGTGGTCACAGCCACCAATCTTTGCCCTCCTAATTGGTACCAAGACTCCAACGCTGGTGGTTGGTGCAATCCTCCTAGAACCCATTTCGATATGGCTAAACCAGCTTTCATGAAACTCGCTTACTGGAGGGCCGGTATCATCCCAGTTGCATACCGAAGGTATATATATACTACACTTAGTTATTCAACTTCATATATTATATTCCAAAACTTATATATTTTATAATGTGATTGATCATATAGAGTGCCATGCCAAAGGAGTGGAGGTATGAGGTTTCAATTCCAAGGTAATTCTTATTGGCTTCTTATCTTCGTCATGAACGTTGGTGGCGCCGGAGACATCAAGAGCATGGCCGTTAAAGGTAGCCGGACGAATTGGATAAGCATGAGCCACAATTGGGGAGCCTCTTACCAAGCTTTTTCCTCTCTCTATGGTCAATCTCTCTCTTTCCGGGTCACTTCTTACACCACCGGTGAAACCATCTATGCTTGGAACGTTGCTCCGGCTAACTGGAGCGGCGGTAAGACTTACAAGAGCACCGCTAATTTCCGTTAAAACTAGGCTTTTGCCCTACCAAACGAAAACGGAGTTTTCTCTTCTCCTTCTTTTTTTGTTAAGAGTTTCGGTGGCCTTTTGTTGTGGTGGCCCGGCTTTATGTTATACATCTACATGTATGTATAATGTATGTATGTATCTAATTGTGATATAACTCTTCTTATAAATATCATGAAGTCAACACTTCTTGATCAAGAGAATTCGTTTTGTTTCTGAAAATTTTGTTATTTGTAAATTTTCTACCAATAAATCGCTTGCTTTTGTTTAGAAGACAAATTAAAGGTCTTGAACCAGAATTTGGAACAGAGTTTTGAAAATTGGGAATGAGTCTATACATATATTTCCGTATACATCTCAGTTTGGTCTAATAATAAGTACCAAACAGAAATTACCAAGAACAATACATATTCAGCTATTAATAACATCGATTAGTAATATCTTGATTCATTTCATTTTTAATATAACGTTTTCCCAAAACCCCTGATCCGATTCAAAACCCTACTTCTTGGTGAGTCTCTCTCTCAAGATCTTCACACCCATATACCTGCCAAAATCATTAGCCTTTAGTAAAAAAAAACAAAAAACATCAACATAATTAATATATATGATTGATTTTACCTGCCAAGCATCATAACCGTGGCTTGAGGATTTGTCCCGGGACAATAACCAACGGTCGACATATCAATGACTCTAAGCCGGTCGATACCAATAACTTTATAATCCCCATCGACCACTCTGCCCACAACGCATCCTCCATGGTAATGCCAAATGGTTGTAACTGTATGTTGGCAAAATTCCTCTGCGGATGGAGGCAACGAGGCTCCAGGACCACTGCGAGGCGGCCTTAGATTGACAGGAGTACTCGCCGTGAGGTTAAGTAAATACTCAAATGACACATCTGCGTACTTATACCTCGAAAAAGCTTTAGATTGCACGACTCTCTCTATGGTTTGGATTCCTCGAACACAACGTTTTAGGTCGTCAGGATGTTGGAAATAGTTGAAAGTCACAATCGGGTTATCTTTTGGGTTTCGGGTCTTGAGCTCTAAATGACCCGTTGATAATGGGCCCATTACTTTCTCTAAAAGGAAGCCTCCTTGAAAAGGTTGGGCTGATGATAATTTGGTCATTGAATTTGACTCTAATAATGTTGCCCTTGGTGAAAACATTGCATAGTAGTCTCTAGTGGAGGACGATCCACTAGAACCACCACCACCTCCGCCAAAATTTTCACCACCGGCGGCTTCGACATATGTTCCTTCCCCGGTAATCCCAACAACCTCAATGAGTGAGACCTCAACGGGGACTGGAGAAGGAACGAACACGGCATTCATAGGGTTGTCATACATGCCTTGACCCACATGAGGCTGGTCCATCACCACCGTGATGTTTTGGGCCTGTAATTGAGCCGATGGGCCAACACCACTTAGCATAAGAAGTTGTGGGCTCCCTAGGGTTCCGGCCGATAGGATGATCTCACTCAAGGCGCCTTCCTTTAGGTAAGCTCTATGAGCCTGACCGGTCCGGTCTCGGTACACAACTCCGTTGGCTATTGGCTTGGTCGTACCTTAAACGTGAATAATTATATTGGTAATTTGATAGTTAGTTAATAATCTGATTTAGTGGCAACAAAATGAATTAGAATAAAGTGTGGTAAGCAAGAATTTACATGAAATGTATAGTGAAAAAAAGGTAGACATTGATTTTGCAAAATATCAGGTTCAATCCATATTAAGATGAAAAAAATTTAACCATGTGAAAACAGGACCAACATTTTTGTTTAACCAGCATGATTGAATATATTTTAGTTTTACTACGTTATGAGTATTGGATGATTATATTCTGCAATGCTACATTAAGTACCTCGAGTACGAAACAAGATCCGGTGGACGGTGGCATGCAAAAGGACGGTAATACCCTTAGGATCGGCATACTCTAACAAATCGGCGGCGGTGTGTCTATTGCCGTTGCGGTCAAAAATAGTACCGCCAAATTTGGTGCCATTGATATGATCATAGGTGAAACCATTATTAGGGACAATCCCAGCCTCCAATAAGCCGTCTCTCACGGCCGTTTGCCACCGCCCCATCGGAGGCTGAAACGCCACCTTAGCTTCAACCCACTGGTACGACTCGTTCGCTAGCGCTCCGTCCCAACCCATGTTCCTAACAACATTTCGATTCGTATAAATTATTTATTTTAACGTGGACACACCAAGTCACCAAAAACATCAACAATAAGAAATATCTTGTATGTTGTACTATGTAACGACCCTAACAGATTAAATGACTATTCTACATATAAGTATAATAAGATCGTTTTCTCTTTTATTTTTATTTTTACGGCAAAAATCGTTTTCTCTTTTATTAAGTGTGTGTGATAATATATAGTTATACATATATTTAATGTTATCCTTAGACCTTAGTTGATTGATCATATAATAATGTCTACAATTATTACTGTCTCACCAACCATAGTAAGAATGAGGACTCGATAATATATTAATTTCCATGTAAATTGTATGCATGCGTATTAGTGTTACTGTATACATATGCACTAACCTAACGTATTTAGTGCCCGCACGTGTATAGAAGCCGGCGTTGAGAGCGCTTCCGCCACCGAGAACCCGAGCACGTGCATTAATGACACCATCTTCTGATACAAAACGCTGAGATGGTGAGGACTCAGACAGGTCAGAGAGAGCGGCTCCGAAAGCCGAGAGCCTCGTGATGTTGGGGTTATTGTACGGTGAGTCACCGCGTTCGAGCAGCAAAACGCTGGCGTTTTGAGACAGCGTTGCGGCTAGAGGGCACCCGGCAGTCCCACCACCGATGATGATATAGTCGTAGTACGACGTTGTAGGACTTCCTGTCGCGTCCCGCATGAAGGAGTAGTTCGGAGCTGCGATCAAAGGGTAAAACTATAACTTCGCACTAATATGAATACTTAAGAATCTAGTTGTAGTTCATGAATATTACCTTTGTCAGAAGAACAAATTGGAGAATGGAGAAAAAGAGAGAGAGCAACAAACAATCTCCATGACCAAAATCTATCCATCATTAATACAAATTGAGTTTAGCACAATCTAGAGTAGAGTTCTCTCACTTTGTATGCCTATATGTATATGATAATGTATGGGTTATTTATAAAGTCTTTGGTGACCTATGGTGAAATTAATACTCGACCTTTTCATCATATATATAGCTAGAAACAATAAAGAGTCCATCTAATTCTGAGGAAATGCAACATCAAGATTCTATGTCTATTTTAATGGACACGTGTCACCTGAAGAAGCAGATAAATAAGACCCAATAGATAAATTAATTAATTTAATTTCAAGAAAATGCAAGTTAGATGAAGTATCATGAGAGAAAAGACCAAATGGCCGATAAAATTTCTAGGGAATGTAATGTAGATATTGATACACTTAACCTGTCTCTCTTGGATATGAATAAAGAAATCTGAAATTGGAATTAAAATTAGATACTATATATTTATGTAATTGTGTTTCAGTGTGTGTAATACCAACGTCCATTAATAGACAGTTGGTTACAGACTTACAGTTTAAATGCACCAACATTTTCGTTCTCGATCGTGTGATCATAATAAGCCGAATATGTTAGGTGGAAATAATGATTCATAAATTGGTTTCGTACGTTTAAATGAAACGAAAATTAGCAGTACGTATATATACTCCAGTTTTTTTTTTTTTTTTTT
>Ga0041059_1001081_pt1 | contig 21723 bp, 21 predicted proteins | sample AraColnosormetaG_FD_56232 | JGI IMG/M metagenome (GOLD analysis project Ga0041059, IMG submission 56232) | Arabidopsis roots microbial communities from North Carolina, USA - Col MF nosort | ecosystem: Host-associated > Plants > Roots > Unclassified | place: USA: North Carolina | collected... | reverse complement strand
CTGTATATGAGAATCTTAAAGTAACCATTTTTGAAGAAAAATTGGCCCCTTTTTTTTTTTTGATAAAGGGGTTTCAAAATAAATGCATAAAAAGTATAGAAATGAGGTTATATAGTTTTGGAAAGTAGATGAAAGAGAAAAACATACAATTAAAGTAGATTCTAAGATTAGAGAAAGAAAACGCAATGGATTAGGTGGATATAATTGCCCTTGTTTACTTGCCATTTGAACCAACAAGATTGTTTGCCCCTTACCCTTATCTTATCTGTACCGTTGACATGAGGATTTATTAGAATTGCAAGATTTTTATAATCCATTGGTAACTTTCCACTCTTGATTACATTAATTTTTTGTTTCTTTTATGGATAGAAACTTACAATTCAATGCAAATTTTTCTAACCACATTTACCAACCACAAAAGTAGATGAAACCACCCTATCTGCTGACTTCTTGTTCTATTCATTTCATCTTTAGAGAAAATCAAAATCATAATATTTTTGTTTGTAGTATAACGTAACATACCCAAAAAAAATTCGGAAAATAAACATCTTATTGAACAAGCCACGAAACATTAAACATACAAAACAGAAAACAAAAAACAAAAAGATACATTTAGAAAATAAAAAATAAAATGGATAAGCTGACGAAGGATCATATAGAGGTATCACGATCCCTCCCTTATTGCATCACACAGACACACAGACACACAAACAAATAAAACACAAACGGTCATGATCAAATCGCGCTTAATCAGACAGAGTCAATTCCGTAAAAGAAGAGGTCATCAAACCGGTCATTGGTTGGAGCTTTACCACCATGCATCACAAGTCCTTTCTTACCATCAATGGTTCCAGTCGTGGACGCGGTCCATCCTCTGCTACTCGGAGTCCCCTCAAACTTATCTAACCTCTCCCATTGCAACGTCTCTGTATCCAACGCGAAAGTCCCATCGATTAATTGACCCGGACCTACGTGAGCTCGTGGATCCATCGCAATCTCACCTCCAAATATCACAATGTGTTTCCCAATAGCCGCACTAGCGAAAACACTCCTTTCGTTAGGCTTCACACCGAATGTTTCCACTTGTGTCCATTTGTCTTCAGCAGGATCGTAGAAATGAACATCATCTACTTCACATCCGTTAAATCCATACACAATCCATACTTTCCCTTGCACCACTTCGAGCCCTGCTCCTCCTCTTATGCTAAAGGAATCTCCTGGATTCGAACAATGAAACCACGTCTTGTCAACGATATTGTAAGAGTCTAGTGTCTTGATTCGATCCATAGCACCCACTCCACCGAAAACGTAAACGTTTTCCTCATCCGCTGCCATCGAATGGAAACTACGAGGAGTGGGTCCTTCTTCCACCGGAGTTAGCAGTTTCCACTCGTTTGTTGTCGTGTCAAACGAGTAGAAACCGTTGTATTGGCGTGAAAAGTCTCGGCCTCCAAAGGTATAGAGGGTCGATCCTACTGACACCATACGGACACCTAAGCAAGAGAGGTGTGGAACGTCTCCGGTGGCTGGAGCAATGGACCAAGTCCGGGTCTCGAGGTCAAAGACGTAAAGGTGTTTATCGATGGGCTGATTTGGTATGAGCTCACCACCAAAAGAGTAAATCTTGTTGCCTACTTGAGCTATGCCATGTGAGCATCTTAGCCCTGGGCCTTCTCCATTTTGCTCCACCTTATAATTAATTAGTAATATTTGTTAGCTATTTTTAAAAGGATTTATATTCTGATTAGTAAATTTCCATAATTGTAAAATAAAATTAATCAAATTATAAATTGCAAAACTGTCATTAATTATCTAAATTCCAATTTTTCCCTCTCTTTTTTTTTCTTTCGCGTCCGTGGTTTAGTATTTTTGGTGCTAACAAACAAAACCTTCAATATACATAGTTGTGGGAGATCTTTGTATGTTGGTCTAAGTGATTACTACCTTAATCCAGTTTCCAAGCAATTTGGGAGTGGACGGCAAAGAAACATAGGCCCCTAGGGAATGTAGAACGTCGGTCGAACGTCCATGAAACCCAACGATTTTTCCACCATGTAGCACAAACTTAACCCCAGGTTTTTTAACGATAGGCTGAGAGGTTTTGCCTTTAGAAGTCTTGAATGAAAGAAACGTGATCATTTCTGAGGTCATATCGCTAACTTTCTCACGGTAACCTTCCACGTAGACGATGTAGTCATCCGAATCAATCTCAAACTACAAAGAAACCATATAATTTTCAATGCGGAAAGCTAAGCAACAAAGAAAAGAGACACTCTTGACCAATCACAACATAGCAATCTTTTTTAGTACCTCTTCAACTCCTAGCTCAGTCTTCTCTCCATGTTCATCTCCAACAACCACTTCAGAACCATTGGCATACTCAAACTTGACGAAGGCTATACCATACTGGCCTTGCCCTACATATACCTTTGTAACATTGTCGTAAACACCATCATCCCATACATCTCCCGTCTCACCACCCTGTGCAACTAGCTTTTGGGCCATCTCTTTTGCTTGCGTTTGATAAATCTTACGATTTATTACCTGCGATTAGAAACGTAACCAAATAGTTTCAAAAAGATTATCATATATAATGTAACCAAATACTATACTAACTATAATCATATGAGAAAAGGTAGAGAGATTACCTGAGAAGTAAGTAATGGTTAATTGGTGCAGTGATCTATGTTAGGGAAATTTCATGGTATTTATTGACCTGGGGAAGATATGGATGATGGTCGATAGGGAAGACTTTTAGTTTACATGATATGGCAACTCGTTTTTTTCTTCTCTTTCTTATTTCTTTTATGAGAAGAAAGATTCTCACTATACGTAATAAAGATCTGTATCTTGGCCACGTTCTTCAAATAAGTATAATCTCCCCTTGCATTTTTGGCTTAATGGATTGGTAGTGTTGCCCTCAATTCTCAAAAGGGAAACCACTTTAAGAATTAATAGTTGTATCATGTGTGGTTGATTAATTGATTGAAGTAAGATCATGTATATTTAACTATACTAACTAATTCTAAAGCTGATGGAACGTGTTCACGCACATTCTATTTCATATAGAAACAACGTTTATTCGGTTTAATTCATTTGAACCTATCCAGTAACATAAGCTGTCGACCAAAAACAAATTAAATAAATGAATATAGTGGGACGTAAACAAAGGAAACGTAAACAAGGGGAATTCTTACCCTTTAGAATTTTTTTTACAGAATACAATTTATAAATATTTGGTTGACAGTTAAGTTTTCCGGACAAGAATACAATAATTTTGAGCAGGAAAATAAAATATAACTTTTCTTTTTTAACTCGTCGAAAAGATTATTATTATAGAAAAATTGTAAAATAAGTTGTCAAATCTTCGATTGTTTCAAATTAAAGACATGAAAATTTCGTTAGGGTGAATTAGTAGGTAAGGTAATCTGATTTTGAACATAATTTAAATAAATGACTATAATGGCAAGTAAACAAGAGAAATTCATTTAAAATATACTACTTTGTTATTTGTCAAAAGAATATGCTACTTTAAGATTCTCATACATCATATGAACAAATTAGATTAAAATATAATTTCTAGAATACACAATGGGAAAATATATTAAACAAATCAATAGTGTGTGAGTTGGCATTGACATGGTAAATGCAAAATCAAAATACAGCATAACCTATGCAATTACATGATGGGCCTTATAAAAACTACATACTAAACAAACCCAAAAATAGAATACTAGCCTTATTAATCTAAAACTCAAATAAGCCCAAAATTATTTGGAATGGGCTCACTTCCATATTTGGATAAATTTAAAATTTCGGGTATGAGCAAATTAACGCGAGTTTAACCACTAAGCCATACTCGCGGCGCGTGGAGTTCCGTACGAAATATCGTACCGCCGTCTCTGTGCGCGCTATGATTACGGTTATAACAGAACGATACATACATCTATATATACACACTCCAAGACAAAATAAGACCTCTCTGCTTTCTCTCGTCTTCTCCATTTACTCTTTTTTCTCTGCAGAGTTTTTCGGAAAAAGAAATTGTTCTTTCTCATTGATTCTACATTTCTACAGAACGAGAGAGAGATAAGGATTTGTGAGAGAACAACAATGGCGCTCGTGAAAACGGAAACGCAGGCGTTAGGAAACCACCAGCATTCTTCAAGGTTTGGTTCGCTTTACGTCGGTGATCTTAGCCCAGACGTGACGGAGAAAGATCTCATTGATAAGTTCTCTTTGAATGTTCCGGTAGTGTCCGTTCATCTTTGCCGTAACTCTGTCACCGGAAAATCCATGTGTTACGCTTACATCAACTTCGATTCACCTTTCAGCGGTAAACAAGACTTTCGACTTTTTTACTCGTTTCTTCGTTTCCAGTCTCCGATTTTGGTTTCAACGTTTACGGTTTTTGATTTTGGACTCTTTCAATTCTTGTTAAAACCCTGGAAATTTCGTTGTTTTTCTCTAAGATTGTCTTGCGATTAACCGATTTAGGTCACTAATTCTGACAGATCTTTGTTTCTTTATTGTTGATTCTGTGGATTAGCATCGAATGCTATGACTCGCTTAAACCATAGTGATTTGAAGGGAAAGGCTATGCGAATAATGTGGTCTCAGAGGGATCTTGCGTACCGTCGTCGTACTCGTACTGGTTTTGCAAATCTATACGTAAAGAATCTGGATAGCTCGATTACTAGCAGTTGCTTAGAGCGAATGTTTTGCCCCTTTGGTTCCATACTTTCTTGCAAAGTCGTTGAAGAGAATGGCCAAAGTAAAGGTTTTGGCTTTGTTCAGTTTGATACAGAGCAATCTGCTGTATCTGCTCGTTCTGCTCTCCACGGCTCTATGGTTTATGGCAAGAAACTGTAAGCTTGTATGATTCTTAGTAACCGAAGGTAATGATGATGAAATGGTTGTTTATTTACTTGGTCTATTTTTGACTTTAGGTTTGTTGCCAAGTTCATCAACAAGGATGAAAGAGCAGCTATGGCAGGAAATCAAGACTCTACAAACGTTTATGTGAAGAATCTGATCGAAACTGTTACAGATGATTGTCTACATACACTGTTTTCTCAATATGGAACTGTCTCTAGTGTTGTGGTTATGAGGGATGGTATGGGAAGATCTAGAGGTTTCGGATTTGTTAACTTCTGCAATCCAGAAAATGCTAAGAAAGCTATGGAATCTCTCTGTGGACTACAACTTGGTAATTCAACTTCTTTGTCTGAACCTATTATTTAGTATCTTGTCATTAGACCATAGTTCCTGATTTAAAAACATTCCTTTGACAATCTGCAGGATCGAAGAAATTGTTTGTTGGTAAGGCACTCAAGAAAGATGAAAGGAGGGAGATGCTGAAACAGAAATTCAGTGACAACTTTATTGCAAAGCCTAACATGAGATGGTCCAATCTGTACGTGAAGAACTTGAGTGAATCAATGAATGAAACAAGACTGCGAGAAATCTTTGGATGCTATGGGCAAATAGTTTCAGCTAAAGTGATGTGTCATGAGAATGGCAGAAGTAAAGGATTCGGCTTTGTGTGCTTCTCTAACTGTGAAGAGTCCAAACAGGCTAAAAGATATCTCAATGGTATATACTATAGCTATAGTAGCTTACCCTTAATTATCTGTTCTCCAGACCAGTCTGATATATACTGATTAAATCTTGACTACTATTACTTATTGTTGCTTACAGGGTTCTTAGTTGATGGAAAGCCAATAGTTGTTCGAGTTGCAGAGCGCAAAGAGGATCGAATCAAGAGGTTGCAGCAATATTTTCAGGCACAGCCACGCCAGTACACGCAAGCTCCTTCTGCCCCTTCACCAGCTCAGCCAGTCCTCTCATATGTGTCCAGCTCATATGGTTGCTTTCAGCCATTCCAGGTCGGGACATCTTATTACTATATGGGCAATCAGGTGCCACAAATGTCCGGTCACCAAAACATCACCACCTACGTAAGCATTTCTCTGTATCTTCAAAAATATCCAAAACCTGTCTTTTGCATTAAATGTCACTCATACTTCCTATTATTATAACTCAGGTTCCAGCTGGGAAAGTGCCTCTCAAGGAGAGAAGATCAATGCATCTGGTCTACAAACATCCGGTATATGCCTTCATTGACAATTACATAATGTTGAATCTTTCATTATCTCCATGGTTTTTATGTTGAATTAGTTCGAAATGTTTCATCAGTTGAGAGTTTTCATCTCTAAGTTGATATATTTTTGCAGGCTTATCCCGTTGCCAAGAGGGGTGCTAAACAGACACTGGTTTTTAAGGGTGAGGTTAACAGAAATTTAGAGGCTGCAACATGCTCCAAAGCAACAACATCTGAGGAGAACCGTAAAGAAGAACGAAGATTGACTTTGTCAGGAAAGTTGTCACCAGAAGTGAAGGTAGAGGAATCAGGAAAACAATTGCAATGATTGAAGCTTCTTAAACTTTGGCCCTGCTGCTCTGGCTGGAGATTTCTCACTGCTTAGAATTCTACGCTGTTCATTTTAACACTTCATTAGGTTTTCCTCATAGCAATGGTATATGTAGATCTTTTGATCACACAGGGAGATGGTTGTATATAGTTTCTGGTACTAAGTGTTCTCAACTCTTGGTTTAGTACTTGTAATAAGTTTCAATACATTTTTAGTAAAACAGTGATGCTTTGATACATAATTCAAAGAAAAACAAATGTATGACTCAATGTGTGATAGAAACAGCGATTTGAAAAGAGAATATAAGAAAAATACGTGAGATCAACCGAGGAGAGAAAAGCCCTGTCCAATTAGGGCAGTGGCAAGAATCTCATTGGCAGCTTCAGAAGGATGCACACTGTCCCAGAACACATACTGAGTAGCATTGGAGCATGTCCCAAACGATTTCGGGTTGCACAAGAGTGAAGTTGTCTCGACTGTTCCTGTTCCACAACATCCTTTGGTTGCTTCCGTGAATCCTGTTATAGACAAAAAGATGAATGTGTCATGGATTATCTAAAGCAGATCAGCACCAATAAATGTTATAACAAACTATATATATCAGTCCATTTTGAGGACTTACCGGATTTGGAAGGGTTCTGAACAAGATCATAAAGTGGAGAGTAGATGTCGAAGACAACAATCTTAAGATCGGAATATTGCTTCTGAAGCTTTGAAGCAGCAGCGTTAAGCTTCTTGTTAAAGTTTTGAGCATCTGTGTTGAGTCTTGAAACACAGCCTTTTTCATGGAAACCGAAAAGGGTTCTTGCAGCGGGAAGACATCCTGTTGGAGGCAGAGATGTCACACCGATCTTCCTTGCTCCAACCGCATACACTTGCTGCAACAGTCAATCAAAAACTCAAAATGTCTCATCTTTCTTTTTCTCTATTCAGAACAGAGGATAACCAAGGAAAATTCTTTACCTTGATAAATGTAGAGAAGTTATCGATAAGGAAAGATCCGTATGCATCAACAGTGTAAACTTTGTAAAGCAGAGGATTCACATAGTAGTTTTGAACAAAATCACTGCTTCCTGCACTTAAGAGACAGATTGCTCCCTTTATGATCGAATCAGCTTTTTTGCTTCCTGCAATTTTTATTAGCTTGCTCTTGTATTCCTTGAAATACTCTACTTGCTGATACAACGGGATCGCGTGCTGCCAAAAAAAGAACTAAGATCAGAACCAAAACAAAAAAAAGAAACAGATCAAAGAAGAAATGTATCAGAACAAAGAACCGTCACTACTTACATTGAGAAGAGCAGCTTTGTCATCATAACCTGAAGCTGCAGAAGCGAAATTAGCACCAATGAGAAGATTCTTACCAGAAGCTTCAGGACTTAGATAAGCTGGTGGGTACTTAGTGAAGCCTAAAGTCTCAGCTGTAACAAAAACAAACACAAAGACTTCAGTGTCAAACAAACTTAAAAATATAACTTGAGTAACAAGTAAAACCTTTTACCAGTTATATCAGTGGCTAATTTGCCGTTGCAGAAACGACCGGTGGCTTTGTGGTTAGCGAAATCACGGCCATAAGGAGGATAATCAGCTCTGAAAAGGGTCGGAAGATAGTTGTTGTTGCCGACATCAACTACAGAGTCACCGAATGTCATGATTGCTGGAACAAGTTGAGCAAAGGAGATTTGGAGAATGGACAAGGTAGAGACCAATGTGAGAAGCAAAAACGACGACGTGCAACGATCCATGTTTTTGCTTTGGTATGTGACTATGTGTGAATGGTGAAGATTATATGTACTTTTGAGTTTTATATATACACATAGATAAAGAGGTTAGGAGTTTAGTTTACTTCAATGTTGTGTCAACTCTGAAACTCTATCTCTCTCTCTCTCTCTCTCTCTCTTATTCAATATTTCTCCAACCATTTTTGATTCGTGGAAAAAACTGAACCAGCCTGTGTTTTGCATAATTTGATATTATAGGTAAACTTTATTAAATAAATTTACCTTTCAATGGCGCACATGGATGCTATAAATAGGATCTGGTCTGTGTTTTTAAAGTAAGGAAGATGGAGGTTGTGAGATATAGCTAGGGCTAATAAATGAGAGTGGTTTCACGTCGCTTTGGATAATAATTAAACAATTAATTCTTTCATATGTAATATATATAAGAGATTAAAGAACATCTTATAGAGTATGTAAATATCTCCCTAATATTAGGCTGTTTTCTTTCGGAAGAGAAATTTATTGTTGTGATACTCTCCAGCTCTACGAATCAGCGTTACACTGCCTGTATGAGTGTATGTAGTGTAGACTTTACGTGGAAGAACTTGAAATAAATTTTAGTAAATGCTGGGCCATTGAAAGAAAACGTTTTACTTTATCCACAAACAAACATTTGATTTATTTATTTGCATTGGTGAGTTAGTTTTTTCATGAAATAGAAGGTCTATGTGATATTCTTAAACGACATCGTTTGAAAAATAGGGCATGTAAGAGAAATTAGATGGAAAAGTGTAATATTAATTGTTTATGATAATGTTATTATTTTAGACTTTTAGCTAAGAATAGTTTGCATCTAAGCCATGGCATTCTTTTTTTTTTAATAATTAGTTTTAGTAGAGACAAATAGTAACATAATGATAATGTTATTTTAGACTTTTACCTAAGAATATTTTGGTTTTTTTTTTCTTTTTTAAATATTTATTAATCAGTACTAGTAGAGACAAATATTAACATAATGATATAAAAATAGGTAAGAATATTTAGGATTTGGACACGGTTCCTGGAAACAAACCGAATAATGTAAAGCTTAGTTTCTTTTTTTTTTCCTTTTGTAAACAAGGTAATGCATTCATCATAGAATCGAAAAAATGCATTTTTTTGGTCCACTCTTTTCTGTATTCCGTTATTAGAGGAAGCCATATGTTACGAGGTAATCGTAGCTATAAAACTCCCAAGGGAAAATTTGGCGATATAAGGGGAAAAACATAGAGACATTTGGACCGTTTATTAACGGACATAATATAAAAGTCCAAAACCTTCTTTATAACGTACATCGAAATATATAAAAATAAAGAGGAACTATTTATTATATAGTTTTGCTACAAAATTCGACGACGATTCCTCATTTATCTCTGTCTCTCTCTCTTTCTCTCTTACTTGGGCCTACGTGCTGTCTCCTTAGGCCCCGCCTGCCTTGCCAACTGTTCATTACAAAAAATTTCACTTCAGCAAATACTATATCAAAAGTGATTGATGATAACTTCTAATCACATTCTAATTATGTAAATTATTAAGCATAATTGATTATTGGCTCGCCTGGAAATAATGTTCAAGCTTCTTTCTCAACGTTGAGTGTTCTTTCTTCAGTTGCTGGAAAGTCCTCAAGCATCTGCAAGTAAGAAAAAGCGAAGAAAACTAATTAGGGGGTCGAAAATGAAGTAAAGTAAAAGTTCAAGGTTCAGCGGATTAATTGCAGCAATTTTAGCCATCTAAACTATACTTATTTTCATTTTGACCCCGTTACTTAGTTTTCTGTTAAAAACGAGAAGCATGAAGGTATATAAGTATAAAGACGAAAGTACCCTTCCGCATTTCCAGCTCTGCAGTATTCCCTAAACGTAGTGCATTCAGCTTTCACTTTACTTGCCCCAATGCTACAAAAAAAAGAAATGCAACATTTGTCAGTATAACTAACGATCATAAAATCTAATTATTTCTGGTTAAAGTAGATTCTGTCATTGAATCCTGAATGAGAATGGAAGTAATTTTAATGTACTTTTGCGTTACATTCTTTTATCTTATAAACATTTAAGTATTCGCATTTCTTTAAGTAAAATTATTTCTTGAAGGCGTAATTAGAATAGTCAAAAACTAAGGGGGGAAATTACCTCGTGCTGCTTCCCTTAAACTGATGCATGTAACTATCCAGCCGATTGAAATCAAATGATCCTCTTTCCCTGCATTGTAAAAATGATTAGAAAACTGAAAAAAAAAAAATATATATATAATAGAAAACAAAATAATACTCACAAAGCTTGGTCAATGTTATTGATTAACCGAGCTGAATCTTTGAAGTATAATGCGGAAACTTCTTCAACAAAATTAGGGTTTGCATCATCTTGGAGCTCTTCTAACTCCATGAATTGTTCGTCGAGATATCCCTGCATGCATTTTCCTATATTAGTCATTTTCTAAATTATATGAAGAAATTCATATATAAGTGGTACGACGTACGAAGTTATATTACGAAAATACGAAGAAACAAACGACCAAAACCTGATCAAAGAGGGACTGCTTGATGAGTGCCACTTGCCTCTGCATGTTTGTTTAAATTTTGAGAATAGATTTAACTATAAGTGCGAAAAATCAAAGTGATAATTCGTTTTTATCTTAGGTAATTCGAGTGGCAATGCAATACTGAAACGTTGGACATCTGAGATATATATAGTGAAATATAGAATAAATAAATAGATCGTATTACATCAAAAAAGAGAAAGTAGAAAAGAGAAGAGAATATTTGTAAAATGATGGGAACCTGCAACGTAAGGGCATGAATGCTGTATTCTACTCCAGACATAAAAAGAAAACGTGTATTCGTTATTATCAGCTTATTTCGATGACACATAGATGTATACTCAGTATAATTTTCTATAACTTCTCTATAAAATATATGTATAACACAAATGGTAGGTGTTATCAAATGATCATATATGTGTGTTGATATATAAGTTTGAATGTATAGTAATCTTTTATATATATAAGATAGTGTTTATGTTAAAGTTTTGAATAAGAGATTTCAATTAGAGAATTCCTCAATGTTGATTGTTTAATTAATAGTATGGTCCATTATGAAACTTAAACTACTGTGGATGATTGATCTATTGCCCAAAAATATAACTGAAATGCATCTTAATTAATAAGTAATCAAAGGATCTCACGAATGGGAATACGACTAATATTATATATATACGTACATCATAGAAACATGTAAAATTTCGAATATAGAACCTAAAAGCTAAACGTTGATACTATACGAAACACACCTTTGGAAATGAGGCAAATATATACTAGTAAAATGTATGTGGACACGAATTTTCCTGAAAGTGAAAAAGAAAGTTATAGATTGAAAAAGTATACAGTTCAAGAAAAATATTCTGAACAGACCATTTCCGTCTTGATTAATTACTGAATTTAATTCATGTTTTCACAAAGTTTTCTATAATATCATTGTCTTTTCTTTTTTCTTTTTTTTTTTGTTATTTTTAAGGTTGTGATTTCCTGATTTTAATGGTACCAATTACGTACACCCACAACATTCAACTATATATGTACATATGAATTTACGAAATGGGCAAAAAAAAGTTGTACTTTTGGAAGAAAAAATTGTTGGAATCTAGCACACTAGCAAACACTATTATTGCTTATCTTTTGTTTCAACAACAGAAAGCAATACTAATTCGAAGTATTTTAGTTTGGGGTCCGGAATTCAATTACTAAGTAAGGATTATATCTTGTGATAAACATTAAACGACATTTTTATATTAAAAACATAGTCAAGGTTAGTATCATGATCAAGACCAGAAATAAATAGATTTCTATTGGGGTTTTCTGTTTGATGTGTTTTCTTTCTCTTTGACCGCTGCAACAAACATTGAAAAATTAGATGCAAATCTTTTCCAAGTTTCTTCCATTAATGTGTGGAGGTGAGAGGGTGTTGTGTGCCAAGGAAAGGCTAGTACTTGTGCGGATGCGTGTGTTTCCTACTTCTATATTGTAACAAAAAAAGAAAGAAGTAGGAAACCAAAAAGAGAGAGAGAGAGAATAAGGTATACATATATCCAACGAGTAAAAAATAAACCATAAATTTCTGTTATTGGAAACAAGGAACAAGTATCTAAAAAGGAAAAACTGAAGAGCACATAACAAGTGTGATCTAAATGATTGACACAAAGACATAAAAGATCTTTTTATCATTACAGCATAATTTGTTCCTTTCTATATCTCTTTCTCTCTCAGACAAGCATCGTGAGATCGAATTACAGAAGAGAGAGAGATTGATCATATACAAAAAAAAATCAGCTTTATTTATTCCTCCGCCCACCAAACCAATCTCACATAAAGGACTTGTCTACTACATATTTTCGGTGGAAGTGGGTTTAGAATCTAAGTTTTATTATTGCTTGCTGTCTCATCTCGATTATTCTCCTTAATTCCGACCTCCCCTCTAATAACAAATATGTAATACCACAAAATTAGAAGAAACAAAACAATTCATTCCAAAACTTGTGAGGTTGGTTTTACATGATAAACCCCAATTTTGTATTTAAATCAAATGTTATTATGTTTACCTTTTAGTATTATACAAGATAAAATTCTAATAAAAGAGGACAAAATTCATGACATTTATCTAAATTTTGTTGTATATGTGTTACACAATCCAATTATTCCTTTATATATATATGTGATCTTAATTTTATAAAAGAAAATTATTTTTTGTTCTTATGATCTTTTGTATATTTCTAAGCTTTAAGGCTATATATAGTCTTAACTCTTAATTATTATGAACTCGTAACTATCATCTCTGCCTCTGGTACAAATGACTAATTAATTCGAAGGGAGAAAATATGTAGAGATTTAGTTTTCATATATTATTAGGAAATTGCTAGACTATAGGCTAGTTTGTAATATAACTTATATTCATATTCAAGACAAAATCAGTCTTGTAATACTTTAGAAGGCTAGCTTGTTCCACTATTAATTCCTATGATTGGAAGATTAATACATGTTTAGAGAAAGTTTATTTTTAAATGATAGATATTCTTCGGAAAGTTATCTTGAGATTTTTTGTTGGATATACATGATGCCAGAATTTGTGCTACTAAAGTTATTAGAAGTAGCTATTAGCACCTAATTGAACTAAGTATTTCGTATAAAGGGCACAATGTTGACTGGTTCGTGATTGAAGATGACTCCTTAAAAGTTCAAATGTCGACACACAAACAGATTTTTAATTCTTTTAATTGTGTTGATTACTCAATTAAAAACATTCTTCTCAACTATTAATATAAATTCAATAATATCCAATTATTTGAAAGATGTAACTTCAATCATCTATCACCCGTTAAATAAAGTATATGCTAAACAAATTTATTTTTATCCTCTATCACTTTCGTGAATAATTACACCTCCGCGATATTATGAACATGATTCCTCCCAATCCGAAAAAGCTATAATCCTAAACAAATTGTTAAATAACAAATAAATCGGCCGATAACGACTAATCATAATCATAAAAGTAAAATAAAAATATAGACCCGAGTTTTACATTAAATCATAGGGAACCGTCTTCCGACATATCATGTTAATATACAATTTCATTTACTCATCCCAACTAGAAAATACTATCAAGTTTTGAGTAGTTGTCGTGGTTGAGAGTTGAAACAGAACAATAGCAATAATTCTTTTGAGTATAAATGTGATTGGTACAAACATAATGGTCATTGTGAAGAATTTTGAATTCGTGTTTGTTAGTTGTTACAGATGAGGCTGCACAACCATGGAAAACAAATTCCACTACTATTTGACAAACAAAACTGGTGACAAGAGACCATCATAAAGACGTTTGACCATTTTATTAAAGGGTTTGAAACATATTAAAAGATTAAGTGATGAATCCTTTTAGGAATACCATTTTGGCATTGTTCTTATAACTCATTGGGAAACTTTATATCATTTGAGTGTGGTTAGAACTCTAAGCTATCATAGCTGGCTTACTTAGATTACGTTAGTGAGTATTCAAGATAGATTAGACCCTTATCATCCCTAAAGACTACGTACGTCCATGCCTTTACCTTTACAGATAGAGATAAAATGTCCATAGAACTCCATATACTCCCGATTATAATCATCGTTTAGTCTCCAATAACATCTTATCCTCCATTCTTTCACACAATTCTTAGGAATTAGCTTAGTTGAACACAATTTAGACTAGTACCATGCATACCAGCATTTATAAAGGCTCTCAATTCATTGTAAACATAGGTTTTCTAGTGAATTAGATATCTCTTTCTTGTGAGACCGTTCTTTAATTAGCCATCGTCTTTAATTTAACCATGCATTTGTGGTCACATAAAATTTTTCAATTTAGGAAACTAGAATAGAACTTCTCTCTCATTAGGAAATGTAATCCAAACTCATTATCCTATTTATATCACCGTTCAAAACCAAAATAAAAAATGGTAGAATATTAAAATATATGTCATCTAACTAACTTCAACTAGTTTTCTCAATTGTTAAAGAACTAAACACATTTTTTCCGGGCAAAATTTGCTTTGAACATATTTCTATGTATCAAAAAGTATTTCTTTTAAATGTATCAACCGCACTAGTCCATGTGCGGCCATGCATAAAAGATTGTAATTCGATAGCGTTAGGGATATAATTCACCACCGCAAACGCTTCTAACGACATAAATAGAGACACAACTGCGATTGATATGTTGGATCCATCCAAAACGTAAGATCATTACAAGAATAATCCTGATATAAAAGCCGTACTAGTCATTCGAGAAACGAAAGAGACGGTAGATTGAAGCACAAGAAAGGAACATAAATAAAAGAGATGAAAGATAGTGTGAATACACATTTGGAGAAATGTTGACACATTTTTACTATTTTAGCATTAGAGAGTGGCTCATTTGGAATACTTTAGGAACTTATGGTGCCAGAAATTGCAATCATTTACAAAATTCGACTTTAGGGTCCCTATTCATTTTCTTGGAAATGATTCCCAACGCAGCATTGATTCTCTCTCGTCTCCTGATTTGATTTGTGCTGCCATTGCTGAAAGCAGCTTCACAACAAAGAACAAATACTCTCTCTTTTTCTCTTTCTTTTCTGCTTATATCCATTTTAATGTTCTTGTCGAACATTTAACAGTAAAAATGGTCGAACGGTAGCAACAAGTTTATGTTTTGTAACATTCTTTATTGTTTAGTCTCTAGATAATAAATAATTTGCCTTAAACATGAAAAATGAAGGGTAAAATTGTAAGTTACGCTTATCTTATGTAAGTATGACGTGATGCTGAGAAATGTGTTTTTGACTGTTTGGTAAGTCTTTGTTACAGTTTGCTCTGTTTTTTTTTCCTTTGTAAGTAATTGTTCTCTCTAATGGCTTATGGCTTGGTTTGTTTCGTCCTAAACCAGGAACATCCTCTGGTTTAATCCGGTCAGGGTCTTCCTTCTTCATTCTTTAACACAATAACAAAGATTTTTTAGATAGCCTGAATCGCGCTGTTGCCTTTACTCAAATCTGCACCATTAACCGAGCCATTCGAGTGAAACGCTGATGGCCTTGAGGGCTCTAGTCTCAAAGATAGCGGGGAAGGGGAAGTTTCGGTTTCGTGTCTTGTCGCCATTCCTATGCTAAGCTGAGACATACCGACCAACTCGTCCATGTTCACACGTTCTTTAGCAAATCCAGGTTTTGGTTTTAGGACCTGATGCTGCTGAGAAGAAGTCTCAGCGTTTAAGGCATGTTCTGTTCCGTGAAGTGACGCAGGGAGCCAAATCGTGTAAGTCACTGGAAAACAAGGAGGAAAGAAGCCACCCGGGACTAGCATTGGTGAAACACCATTTGATGGTTCTATAGCTTCTTGAGATTTTTCCTGTCGTGGCGCCGTGGCTACGACCTCTTCAGCTTCTGTGGTATTATTGAGTGAGAGCTCAAGTGAAGGAAGGTAGCTTTTCTTTTCAGGTTCCTTGCTTGGAGAGGAACCGTTTAAGGTCTGCTCTTCCTGTGTTGGCGATGAATCGGTTACCTAAATGCGGCAAAAACAGAGGAGACATTCAATACAAGTTTCCAAACATTTCCATAGAATAAGAAAAATCATGAAGAAAAGATACTAACCATCTCATCTGTAACCATGTCGAAGAGGCTAGACCGTCTTTTCCTGCGGCTTGAACTAGTATGTCGAATAAAATACTTTTGAGCATGACTAGCCACTTGTGTAGGAGTTCTTGACGTTACATAGTTTCTCGAAATACCGCGCCAATCTCCTTTCCCGAGTTTCTGAAGACCGACTAAGAATAGTCTATGTTCCTCTTCAGTCCAAGGAACACCTGTTACACCAAATATACATGTAAAAACCATATCACATTTAAGAATACAAAACCTTTCATCTTCTTAAACTAAAATTCAACAATATGATTCACAATGAGATATGTTTTGATAAGCACTTAAGTCCAACACAAGTATCTAAGCATCCAACACTAAGTTGTTCCCAACAATTCCACTCACCAGTAAGATCTAAATCCATTCAATTTCTAGCAATAACCTTTACTAATGTCAAAGTAAAACCTTTAGAGCAATTTCAAATTCAAAGTTCCAAACTTTACTATGAATATGCAACAATCGATTATTAAGTCGTTTCCTTTACCTCTCTTCCTCTCACCACGACGGTGACTAGACCCAGAACCATGAGCAGGATCATCAGATAAATACCCTTCATTATGATGCAAATTAGAGTATCGGGCATGATCCGATAACGGCGAATCATTAAGATTTGACGTCGCCAGAGGAGACGACGGAGATAAACGGTGGTGCGTTGCCGCCGCCGCCGCAACAGCCAATGCCGAGAGATTACCCATACTCGCACTCTTTTTAATAATCGAGCCATCCGTTAACCTCACACCAAATAACTTCACGGCGGAGGAGGAACCAGACCCTCCTCCACCACCACCTCCTCCTCCTCCGCCACTTCCACCGCACGTGCCACCACCACGCGTTGGACACGTGCGTGAATTGTGCCCATTGTTGCTACAATGCGAACACCGACGAGTCATTCACACAAGACAGAAACAAACAAAAAAGAGAGAACCTTTTGGTGATAAATGATTCGTTGAATAAGATTTGTGTATACACAAATTCAAAGAAGATTTTTAGATAGAGATACAATTGCGACCATAGGACTTGGTTTTGATTTCTTATGGAAAGAAGAAGGTAAGGGTAGTTTCGGTATTTTAAGTTTGAAAGACGACGAGGATTGTGGTGGATCGTACGTTGAATTCGTGTTTTAAATTGCTATTATAAGCTTTTTTGTTTTATCCTTAATCTTACCTGGAAATTATCGTTTATGACAAGAACAAATTTATACTATTGTATCGTTTCGTTCTTTGTTTAGGATAATTTTTTTTAAAGATACAATGTTACCGACAAAACTCAGTTCTGATAACCAAGATAATGAAATAATTGAATTTAAAAGATGTGAGGATAATATTATTTAAGTGTAAATCTGTCCGAAAACGCCATAAACTATAGCTTTTCCAAGTCCACTTGTTACGCGATCTATTTCTATATTAGAAGAGCGTGTGTTCTTACAAGATACACGTTTTGCATATGAGATGAGACAAGTGGTTTAAATTTAAAGAGATTGGATAATATTACCCACACACATATAGTTCTTTATTTAGTACGAGATGTGATTAGGATTTAAACAAGCTTTCATAATCTTTAACAAAAAAGAACAAGCTTTCATAACTTCTTTTTTCTTTTCTTAAAAAAGTATGTATACTCTACACAAATAAAACAAACACATTTGACGTCTAAACGCTCTTTGCTATATGTTGGTATTTTACGCGAAAGGCAAACACCAAATATGAAACCAAAAAAGAAGAAGAGTAAATCCCACTACGCATTTATGAAATTTGGGTTACACGGAGATTTCTTGCAACTTAAGTAACCAAAATTGACCGGTCTAGGGATGATAATACCGGAGAAGAAGCTGAGAAGTCTTTAGAAAGCTCCGGCAAATTTGTATGTTTTTTTCATATAGTAAAGTAGATTAGATTTCATAAACAGTAGATATATATGCGCCTTCATAAGATGTATTTGATGAGTGATCAAATGTTTTCATGAAATAGTGTAAATATTATTTAATCGAAGTTTGTCCCAAAATACAATAAACTACTCATCTCTTTTGATTCACTCGTTAGGTGATCAAGAATATATATATAGTGTGTGTATGTGTTCTTTAGTGCTCACAAAATGTGATTGCAATCACTTGGAACCTTAACTAGCTCATCATTGTCATGACTCATGATTAATTTTTTCCACGCAGAGTTTTCACAATTTGATTCTTAAAATAAATCTATGTTTATCTTAGATCTGTAAAAAGTTTTAAAATAGTGTACAAAACGGATATAACTGTTAGGATATACATAAATTTAGATCTTAAGTTAATTATAATTAGATTTGTCCTTGTAAATTCTCCCCACAATCTATTGTGTTGTATATATTGTACACTTTACTTACAATCAATAAAGCATCAATCACAAACTATATGGCATAAACCCTCATTTTTCATTTTTTTCTACTTCACGCCAAACATATCCGGCAGGCAACTACACCCTATCGTTGTTGGAAGTTGAGCGTTCTTATGCCAAAAGCAAACATAAACGCAAAAAAGAGAGTAAAGCCCACTAACACAGTAGCAATCGGTATCATAAAATCTGCGTCGTATCCATAGTGGTTTTCAATGTACCACTTTATCGTCGGATCATTTGCCATACCCGGAACTTTAATCGTATCCTCCACGTCACCGTACTGCGAAACAATCAATCCATACACAGTCCAAGCCACTGGACAGATCCAGTAATACCATATCCACCATTTCGGAATTCTCTGCAAGAGGAAAGTAAAACCAGCTTATGATAGAATCAATAGAGAATCATTTAGGGTTTCAGCTTTCTTGCCAGAAAAGTAACCAACACTAACCGGTCTAGGAATGACAAAACCAGAAAAGAGGTTGAAAAGTCCGTAGAAAGCTCCGGCAAAAACAGCTGCAACTTGCTGATTTGGGGTGAGGGCAACTGTCATCATCCCATAGTATGTGAAGTAGAGGAAGGACATAAATGATACGAAGTAAAACCAAAAGAATTTGGCCAATGTCCATTCGAAACACATCATGGCGTATATAATTAGTGTATAATATGTAGTTTGGATCAGCACATACGGTATTTCGCATACCACCTGAAACCATGGGAAAGTTTTAGTTAAAGACTGCTTTACGACCCATTAAGGTTTCTTGTTTGTCAAGTAACTAAAACGTTTCTAGTTTAATCTCACCTGTGCTAGGGCATAAGGTAAAGCAGAGTACATTTCAGCAGCTCTTTCTCTATAGAATACAGATCTTTCCACGGCTATTAGCGGTTGGACAGATGAAGAGTTGTTTACGCCCACGAATAAAACAGCAGCATACATTGCTCCAATAACCTTTGTAAGATCATTAGCGTTTTCCCTGTTTTTGAAAACAGTTGTATAGAGTTTAGATATAAGTAAGGACTCTGATACTAGATTTGAGGCCTCTGTATTCGATTCAAGTAATTAAACAAACCTTTTTGTGCCAACTTTCCAGAAAATTGATCCGAGCATGACAGCTGCAGCCAATGTAAAGAAAAATCTTGCTAGATTGTAGTCAGGAGTTCTCCAGTAAGTTATCCACTGCTTCCACAAACAAGATTTGAATTGTCCTAACAATGATTGTGAGAACCGCGTTGAGAAGTAGAGATCGCTTGCTCCTTGTGGTGGTGTGCTTAGTTCCTTTACAAGATTCTTGTTTTGTCTACACCACGAACAATTCTAATTGAGTTAAAATATCTGGAATGATCTTAGCTTTGAATATTAGGTTGAACTTACTGATATAAGGATGATGTTTTATAATGCTCAGCAAAATCTATCTCAAGCTTAGCTTCTGCAGCCATTGAGCTCACTTCTAGCATCCATGTCGCCGGATTATACTTCTCTTTAATCTTCGGAACTCCATGAATCGCCTGCAGTTTCTCAAAAGAGGACTGATCATGAAAGTTCTTACATTTTAATATAGAGACCTTGACAAATTAAATGTAGAATCTGACCTGGAAATATTCGATAATCTTGTGAGAGTTTTGACCTAAAGGACCAGCATAAATCACTTGTCCTCCTCTCTTCAAAAGAAGAAGTTCATCAAAAGCTTCAAAGATATCAATGCTAGGTTGGTGGATTGTGCAGACCACAGTTCTTCCTGTGTCAACTGTATTCCTCACTGTCCTCATCACAATCGCTGCAGCCCTAGCGTCAAGACCAGAGGTTGGCTCATCCATGAAGATTATAGATGGATTCGCCACTAATTCCACTGCAATTGTAAGTCTCTTCCTCTGCTCTGTTGATAACCCTGTGATACCTGGAAGCCCCACCACCGCGTCTTTTAGACTCTCTAGCTCTACTAGCTCCATCACTTCATCCACAAATCTCTGCAAAAGTTGGTGTATGGATTGAGATCCTATTATAAATGGTGTTAAGTTACAAGAAGAAGTGTTACCATTTTCTCATATTTAGTGACTTCTTTTGGGAGACGAAGGAAAGCAGAGTAGATGAGAGACTCTTTGACAGTAACTTGCGGTGAGTGGATATCGTTCTGTTCACAATAACCAGAGATTCTTGCAAAGGTTTCTTGTCTTTTAGGGAAACCAGAGATTCTGATGTCTCCTTCGATGTAACCACCGGTTTTTCTACCAGCTAAAACATCCATTAAAGTGGTCTTACCAGCTCCACTAACTCCCATCAAAGCTGTTAATACCCCTGGCCTAAAGACCCCTGTCACTTCCTTTAGTAGCTGAAGCTTATCCTTGGAAACTCCTTGTTCCTTCATTTCCTGTTTTCTTTTTTGGTTAACATCTTTATGGTTTTAATGTCAACAAGGATTTGGGATTTGGTGTTACCTTAGGCATGTCGACGTAGTAGTTTACGTTGTCGAAGGACATTGTGAGAGGAGTAAAAGGTAGAACCATTCCTCTTTTCACGTCAATGCTCTTACTCTTTGAGCCGTTCTCTGCTCTGTTTTCCTCTGTATTTTCTTTTGAAACAACGGCTTGCTGTTTCTCAAGTGCTGGCATATCAACAAAAAGTGATATTGTTTGTTTGAGAAGGAACAAAAATAAATGTCAACGTTCATGTTCTTCTATATCATAACATTTAGGTCTCAAGTTATTGTAGATATATGATTCTATTAGAAAACATGATAAAAACAATCAATCAATATAAGTGTACTTACGGTTTAGGAATGTAAGAGCGAGGGTAACGAGGATGTTAAAGAGAACCGTAAACCCGAGAATGCCTCCTACCCCGATCCAATACCAGTTTGGATCCGTGAAAATATCGAAAATCTCAAGAACAGCCAACCCTAAGCTCGTGGAGTTATCAGAAGACTGCAAGGAAAGTAAAAGAGCATTGCTTGATAAAAAAAAAAAAAAA
>Ga0041059_1001080_pt1 | contig 21731 bp, 10 predicted proteins | sample AraColnosormetaG_FD_56232 | JGI IMG/M metagenome (GOLD analysis project Ga0041059, IMG submission 56232) | Arabidopsis roots microbial communities from North Carolina, USA - Col MF nosort | ecosystem: Host-associated > Plants > Roots > Unclassified | place: USA: North Carolina | collected... | reverse complement strand
CAATTAAGTCTGTTAACCCAGATAACGGCAAGACTAAAATGGCGCGGTCAACACAAGTTTAAGATTTATTAGAAAAGTCAACAAAAGTTCGATGTTTTTTTCGTTTCATCTAAAATTCGGGATTTAAATCAACGTTTTAGCAAAATTCGGGATTTTAATGAAATTTTTCCCTTTTTTAAAGCAACATGCATTTGTCATTTGTGCATGGTTATTACTTGCTTCAAAATATCAAAAATAATAAACCACCATATATTCTTCAAAATTTATAATTTAATTTGAAATTATCTTAATAAGAAAAAACTAAAAAATATTTAAATCAAGTTGCTAAAAATACATTATAAAAAAAGAAAAACAAGTTCTCCAAAAATTCCAATATACAAAAGTTAATAATATTAGTATACGAGTGGCATATTCAGTTTAGATTTTAATTTAATGCACATCTTATCTCTCCCAAATTTATGACTACGTGGTAGAGCCGGCCCTTAGCATAAACAAGGGAAGCAGCTGTTTAGAGCCTCTACTTGATATTCTATTGTCTCATATTTTTGTACGTAAATGTTTGTGTATTTTGTAAGATATTTATCAAGTTTTTCTTACATATTAAATTTAGCCATATAATTATTTAAGGGATCATGTGAATCCAATGTTATTTGTTTCTTATACTGAAGTACGTGTGGATGTATGAAGTAGTTTAAACAAAAAAAACTTACATAATTTGTCGTGTAATTATAAGGGTAAACATATACATATAGATTCATAATTTTAGCAATCATAATATCTAGTTAGCATCTCTTATTCATTCGTAACAACTAAATTATACAGCTAAATTTGACAAAATAGTATTATTTTTTTCTATAAAAATTTTAAAGTATATTTTGGTCCTTTCTCTCGTATTTTTTAAAGAGAGGAACATTTCATAGTTTTGTCGACCGGATTTTTCCGGTGAATTGCCGTCCCGATTGACTCGGATTCCCAAACGACATCTTCTGGCTTCGTTAGTGGAAATGGCCGCCCTCGTCCAGCGACATCTGATTTCTTCTAGAAGTTGGCTCGCTTTTATCTTTCCTTGTCGTGGATCGGTTCTTCTTCCGATCTCTTTATGCTTTTATATTTCAATAATTGTTTGGATATGAGTTGGTATTTATCTATCATGATGGATCCATCTAATTTGTCTCTTTTGTGCAACTTGTGGGTTGCATGAATCGTTTCAATTTCACAAAATTGAAGAGATTTCAGTCTAAAACTTAATTTGCATATGTTCAAGAGATTACATCTTAGGTTAAAGGATCGAAAGTATCTCGATGCATATTACAATTCCCTTTCTGCTGTACCTTTTAACTAGAGTTTTGTTCAAAATTTTCCGGTAACACAAAAGGGATTTCGTGCGATTGTTTATCGTCGATATCTTCTTCGCGGGAATTGGAGCTCAACAGCGGTGGTTGATGTCGGTACACTTCCGATGACTCTTCAACACGTGTTGCAATCATAATTTCAGTTTGACACGTATTTTTGGATAGAGTACAAACGCTAAAATTCCTTCGCTTTCGGTGTAAAATTAGTGAATTCTTATTGAGTTTTACTCTCTGTTCTTTATAATTTTAATAGATTTTTAGGTATTGTAACCTTATGTTTAATAAAATATTCTTGAAAAAAAAATTATATTTTGGTCCGGCACTGCTACGTGGCAAAGTTTCCACAAAATTTTCCACGTGGCAATCCGACATGTACCCTTGTCGTAACTTTAGTCCGTTCATCTCAACCAAACTCTTAATCAACGGCCGAGATTCATCACAAGGCGCGTGTCAGGGGCGCGGGAAAGTGTGGAACTCATGAGACCACAGGTGGAGAGCCTGAGTGCAACTCACGACACCTTTAACCAACCAAAACACGCCACGTTATCTCTCACTGTTAAATTCTCTCCTGTAAAAGAACTGGCAAATCTCCCTCAACAAAGAACTTAGCCTTAAAGGATTTGTATAACAAATATTATCGTAATCGCTTAAGGCTCAAGTCACACAAGTTCATTGATTCCACCTTTCTAATTACGAGGATGGAAGTTTCCGGCGTCGTCCTCCGACAAATTCCATGTGTTTCTTCAGGTTCCGTTGCAGGTCTCCGATTAGTATCGGAATTTTCCGGTAATACCAGAACGGTAGGGTTTCGAACCAGAAGATTTCGTGGTATTGTGTGTAATAATGAGTTTGCGGATAAAGGGCATGTGAATTACTATATCGAGCCAACGAGATGCGGCGAGGAGAAAGAGAAGGTTAAGGTTATGGAGAAGGAGAAGAAGGCGTTGAAGAAGAAGGCGAAAGTTCTTAAAAGTCTTTCTAAGAACTTGGATATGTTCTCTAGTATAGGGTTTGGTCTTGATCCTGAAGCTGGTTTGGTTGGTGAGATTCAGACCAAGACAATCTCGGTAAGAATATGTTGAGAATTTGATTTGACTTTTGTATGGTAAAATTGAATTTTTTAGATTAGGTCTTGATTGGATTTATGATTGTTGCAGGAAGCTACAGAGATATTGGTTAAGCAGCTGGAGCAGTTGAAAGCAGAGGAGAAGATATTGAAGAAACAGAGGAAAGAAGAGAAGGCTAAAGCCAAAGCCATGAAGAAGATGACTGAAATGGACTCTGAATCATCTTCTTCGTCTGAATCAAGTGATAGTGATTGTGATAAAGGCAAAGTTGTGGACATGAGCTCTTTAAGAAACAAGGCTAAACCGGTTCTTGAGCCGTTACAACCAGAAGCCACAGTAGCAACCCTTCCTAGGATCCAAGAGGATGCAATTTCTTGCAAGAACACCAGTGAAGCATTGCAGATTGCTCTACAAACATCCACAATTTTTCCTTCAATGGCCAATCCTGGACAGACATTGAAGACGGTAGAAGCGGTTTCAGTGGTTGGATTACCATTGAATAGAGTAGAAGTGTGTATGGGAGGGAAGTGTAAGAGATCAGGAGGAGCTTTGTTGTTGGATGAGTTTCAAAGGGCGATGACGGGTTTCGAAGGATCTGCTGTGGCTTGCAAGTGCATGGGGAAGTGTCGTGATGGCCCAAACGTTAGAGTTGTGAAGGAGACTGATGCTGTGATGACTGATTCAGTTAGGACACCATCCAAGACCCTTTGTGTAGGAGTTGGATTGCAGGATGTGGAAACTATTGTGACAAGTTTCTTTGATGAAGAATGTAGCAGAGAAGGACTCGGTTCTGTCTCATATTGAAAGTGTTTTGAAACGGCTAATGTTTTATATAGTGTGGTGCTTTCTCATTGTACATATTTACCTTCTCGATAAGTCATTGATATAAGCCATGTAATTGCGATAAGACCTGTAAAGATCAACTTAAGCAAAAACATCTGCAAGATACAAGCCTAACGATCCATTTATCTTGAAACTACACTACGAAAGATCATTTGTTTGCAATAAAATATTACAAATGATATTTTTACCCAAAAGGTCATGTGCAAGCAACAAAAACACATGCGATCTTGCATTTTATAGTTTCAGAATCTGGGAACTTTGGGCATGGGTTGATGTTCCTCGGTGTCGTCATCTAATCTTTTGCAGCGCTTCAAGAACGGTTCTAAAGTTTGCTGCTTCGTGGGGCTGTTTCTTGGTTTTGTTGGACTGCTCATCATATGACTAGATGCAACATCCAAAGCATTCTCTTGCCCATCAAGCATCTGTGTTGCAAATTGTTCACAAGCTTAGTTTCCAGCATTTCGAAAGGCTATAACCATGTGTAAATTCAGGACAATCAAACATCTACTTTTTTTTATGAATCACTATGCACTCTCCAGTAATTATAGTCAAAGCCGTACTGGAATCCTCATATAATGGATGTGTATTTGACACCAAGAGATTTTCTCTCCATGTGGAGAGACATTGAGAAAGAGTATACCTGTCCTAGATTATCCAGCTTGCTCTGAACAACATCCCTATACGAAAAGTGAGCAAGTTTAGGAGAATTCACTGATTCAGCAGAGAAGAACATAATTTTGAGAAATTATTGAACTTTCAACGGTAAATGTGAATGAGAGAGAACCAGATGATGTCGTCAACAGTGTCATTTGCTAAAAGGTAGTGAATGTTTACTGAAGAAACCTGTAGAAGTGAAGCAAAATCACAGGCAGAGTTTAAAAAATACACTACAAATGATAAGTGAGATATAAGAGAGTGATTCTGATTTGTAACTCCACTAAACTATTGTTCATGACTCACCTGACCAATCCTATGTGCACGATCTTCTGCCTGAATCAGGTCACCCGGAGTCCATGACAACTCTGCAAAGATAACAGTGCTTGCGGCTGTCAAAGTTATCCCAACACCAGCAGCTCGTATTGACAGCTGCAAATCCATGTAAACCAAAAAAAAAATCAGGACTAGTAATATTTTTTATAGATTGCAAAGAAAGGCTTAACATACGATTTAAGTATAAATTCGTTTCTTATATTACTTCTCTTAGTGACTTGCAAGTTTCACAGTACAAATATTAATCTAGTTAATATGAAAAATTATATTGCCTTGAACAGTGGAATATAGTAAGAGAAGGGTAAGAAACTTTGTGTTCAAGTTTGGTGAAAATACTTACCACTGCTGCTTTTATCTCATCCTTATCCTGAAAGTCAGAAACCAAGGCTTGCCTAGAGGAGGCAGGGGTGCTACCATCAATCCGGATGCAGCCCACTTTCTTTTTCTGTAATTTTGTTTTTTTGCATACTTAATGAGAAATAGACGGGCTTTTGGAAGCTTTGTTGATAGTTCAATGCCTTACTTTAAGAAACTGGTGTAATTCCTCAAGCATGGACTGATGATGTGCAAACACCAGAAATTTGCAGCCAGCCTGCATAACAATGCTCGAAGAGAAACAACAGGAACAGGTATCAGACATGTATAGGAGTTTTTAAACATCTTATTGCTATTAGCTATTACCTCAATCACATTTTCCAGATAGTCAAGCACTGCTGGGATTTTGGCTACAGCCGAATCAGTGTAAATCTGAATTAAAAAAACGAGGGAATGTTATAAGAAACTATGAAAAACAAGCAGGTCCAGCGAAATAAAAGAACATATAGTGGCAAGAAAAAGTGCACACAAATGAATCACAAATCCTTTTAGCTGTTGGTTGTAAAGAAATAATTCGGAAAAAGCAAATTAGTACCTTGTTAATAAGGTTCTTCTCTATAAATTTCAGAGATTTAATGTCATCTTCTGATATGCAATCCTTAATTTTTGACTTTACCACCTTTAACTGTAAACGAGAAAGTAAACCTCATTTCTTTTCTCAAAAACATTCGTCGAGGAAGGTAATTAGTATAAGTATTAAAAACTAAATCAAGTTACCTCATGAAACAAAGCGTTGATTTGCTTCATGTCTTTTGCAGCTAAATCTAGGAAGACCTAATCAAACAAAGATAAAATTAACAATGTAAAACGAAATCATAAACAAGTACTAAAGATACCACATTAGATGTGTGGACTTAGAGAAAGAGTTACGACTAATAACCTGCTGCCTGCGCTTTGACGGAAGTTCAGTTAAGACATCCTTTTTAAGTCTTCTAATCATGACTGTTGCCTTCATCAAATTGTGCAACTCGTCATGATTGCTTGCGCCTTGATATGTTCCAAAAAATCCCTGAAAATTTGAATAACATAATATAAATTTTATGATGCACAGGAGCTACCTTATATGAACTTCTAGGTAGTTTCTCAATGTGCAATGGACTTACGCCTTTGCAGTATCTGCCACCGTATTCATGAATATTTCTATAAACATCTGGATATAGAGCTTCCAGCTGCCAAGAGGAAAGAACAAAAGGAGTATTTAGTTAATCAAATTACATCCAGAGATACACAAGGTCCCTCGCAAATCCAAATAAAATAAAGAAATGGGGACTAATAAAATGGAAGGATCACCTGTTTGAATAGCTCTATTGGTCTAGATAAAGCAGGAGTTCCACTCAGAAGGATGGCATATTGAGCTTTCTGAAATAAAAGGATGAGGTATGGATCTTAATAGAATAGAACAAACCACGAGAATATTACTCGTTAATAATGTAACAAAAGTATCACAGTTGCACCAAGAAGAAACTGATTTTCCAATTCTGTTGGCTGATAACTAAAACTAGCTTGGTAGGCAAAACAATGAGTGAATGATATATCAATAATACCTTTATGACTGGAAGGCAAGCACTTGTCCTCTTTGCTTGACCGTTTTTAAGAAAATGTGATTCGTCTGCTATAACGACCTGAAACAAAGGACTTGTACATAGTAAAACCTCAAATATTTGAGACAGACACTACAAGCCTTATTTGCAAATTACAGATCACAGAATCTATATATGCCTCTTTCCTGTCAATTCCTTATATTAGCTTCTCCTCTTAAAATTCAAAAGTCTCAATTTCACATAATTAACAGGTAACCAACGCGATCATTATAAATCAAGATATTGGGAACAATCAACAAAAATATCAGAACGAAGCAATGTCTAGGTAATCACCTTAAAGTCCAATGCCATTAAGAGTTTGTCCAGCTTAGTGACCACATCATAGGAAACAATATTGAAGACACCATCAAGATGGATTGTGCCCTTTGTGTTTGAGGAAACTATAGTAAATCCGCACTTGTTTGATCCACCTGGTTGAGGTAAAACTACCTACTAAAAGGATAACTTAGATGAGAGCGAAAATAATATAGAATAGATATGTTCTAGCTACAAGTAATATACAAGAACTAAACTACATACAACTATGTCTGACGGAGGCACATGCAGCCATTGGTGAATCATCTGCAAGAAAGCAGCATTATGAATCATCTCCAGTGTCATAAACAATGTCCAAGTAGAATTCAAATATCGTAAGCTTACTGTTGCCCAATGTAAACGTAATGAAGATGGTGCAATAATCAGAACCGGCCAAGATTCCTGAACGCATGTTGTCACAGCAATTGCCTGCACAGATAATGGATGTAAAATGAGATTGATGTAAAAAGATGATACAAGCAATTCTCCTAAATAAGTTTCTCGCTGGTTTTGCAAGGAGCCATACTTGTTAGACTAATTATATGATATATGTGTAACAATGTCAAAGAGATCTGCTCACAAGTGACAATAGAAATCTTCTCCAATGAAAGGGGAGTAGGATTCTCAAAAATTAAGAAATGAAAAGATATATAGGAAACAACTTGCCTGCAAAGTCTTTCCCAGACCCATTTCATCTGCTAGGAGCACACGTCCTCCGTGCTGTAAAATAAACCTTGCGAGAAAGGTGGAGACCAATAATGAGGCAAAAGTCATCAGGCAGCCAGAGCAAGTTACTACTCATTTGGTAATAAAGAAAAACCACAGGTACTACATATGGCTGACATACTCTATGCCTTCTCGCTGAAAAGGAAGAAGCTTTGGCTCAATATGGCTTGGTATCTTTTCATACAGATCTAGGGAAATCAGAAAACAAGAGATAGTAAGACATGAAAATCCCTTAAAAGTGGTCCAAAAATGAACATATCTTTAGGTAAAATCACGTCGCTAATGCTTATGAAGTGATAAACAGGATGCCTGACTTACGCCGTAGATCCGGAACTCTTGAGGCAGAAGCTATTGCACGTTGCACAAGAGGATCTAAGTTCTCTATCTGATAGTTCAAGGGACAAAATGTATAGCAAATGTATCTAAGAAACGCTTGACCTAGTTTAAGCTGAACTTTCTGAAGCAGTTTTAACGAATCAATGTGGCTTACCTCAACTTTAACGCTGGAAATTTCTCGTAGAATATTTTCTGCTGAAGACAGTGAAGAATGAGGAAAGGTCCATAACCTGGACTTCCACAAGAGAATAAACAACGTGTTACAAGCCAAGGGTTATTTATCTGCTTTGTTTACAGATCAAATAAAGCATGTTAGAAATAATAAAGAACTCTACACACAAATGAGTCATGCATATGAAGAGTATAAAAAGGCAAACCTTTCTTTAGCATTCCAAATGGCCTTAGGGATTTTACGCACAGCATCCACCACCACCTGGAAAAAGAAGTGCCAAAGACTTAACTACCAAGTATTTCCCCACAAAGACTTGTGACTTCTGTTATCTTACCTGGTTATATGGGAACTTTGCAGCAAGAACTCCACTAGAATGAAGCAAAATTTTGACAGAGACCTTTTGCTCTTGTGGCTTAGAGCCAGCATCTATTGGAACAGAGACTAGCACTCACAATTAATACAGTAAACGTGAACAACCCAAAAAAACAAAGAGTAAGCAAAAAATACATAGATGAATGGTACTGGAAAAATCAACAGACCAGTGTTCGGTTTAGGGGCGAGAGTTGAAGGTAAGATTCTGGCTCCTTGAGACGAAGTATGAACCTGAGAATAAGAACACACACATATAAGGGCTTATTAGAAGCAAAATTGCCCATTTACAAACACTCTAAGCCATCCGAAATCGCCCGAACTACCGCAACAAAATCGCCCAGAGAGAGAGAGAGGGATTGCGGAAAAACCTCGTTGGGAATTGGCAATGAAGAAGAAGAAGAGGAATTGCGTTGCTGGTTGATTCTCTGAAGAGCTTCGTTTTCAATAGCATCCATCTCTTCCACAGTCAAATCCCAGAAATCATCCATTTTGATATTCCCTCTCCTCCACTTCTTCTTCTTTTTTCGGATGATGTGATGTGAGCTTCTTCAATGGCGGAGGAATCTCTCTTCTCAAATCGATCTTTCCCTCTCTCTCCGTCTTCGCCTTTTCAAAGTTTACATTCCCAAACGTCACCGTTTCAGAGCGGTTTACTTTCGATGATGACAAGGGCGACAGATGCACCAGTTTCAGGGCAAATCCGGTTATTAACTCGGGTCGATTCAAATAATTCGGTTTATGGAATCCACTAACCGGTTTTCTGAAGAAACAATTGTGGTTTACATTAAATCCAATGATCGATTTTATTTTCAAATTGATTTTTCCGTACGATTTCGGCTTTAACCAGCTTGAGCATCCTAATTACAAAAGTTCGCCGGAGTTGCTCAGAGAGACTCCGACTGCGACTGCGACGAAGGTAATGTGAGAGTGTTGAAAGCGCGAGATGGAGATTGGGAGCTTCAATTTCGTCTCTCTGGGCCTTCTCTCTTTCTTCTTCATCATCCTCCAGTGGTAAACTATATTGACGAATTAGGTCTTCTTCTTCTTCACTCAATAGATAAATCGCAGATTATTGTTTGCATTTTTTTCTCGCTGAGCTTTTGTTTTGATTCTAAGTACGGATAAAAGTTGCATCTTTTAAACTATTTCTATAACTTCTTGCCATTTTTCTTGCAATCTAAAACAAATCCTTATTTGTTGCTTGAAGGAATACAGTAGCTCTGTTTTTAGTGTGTAATCAGAGGAGACTGTGATGTCGCTTAGACATGAAACTCACCAAACTGCTTATTAGACAGAGACTTGTCATCTCTATTCTTAGTATGCTCAATATTCTTATTGCCTGTTTCTTATTTTATCACAAAAACGCAGAGGATTTTGTGGTGGTGGCCCTGCGAATGCTACACCTGACAAACATTCTAGCTCCTGCTACTTCTAGTGTCTGCAAATACAAGAAGCTGTCTTAACAACTCCGAAGGAAGTACATGATTCTAAAGTTTCCATCTTTATTCCATGACAAACAGATCCCAAAGAAGAATGCATTTTTGCTAATTATCTTTGCAAGTTTTGGCTAGATGAAAAATTGTCCATTCTTGATCAAGGAGAGACAAAGTCATTTTCCTGTTGAGGACAGTAGAGGAGTTTCTGTTGCAAGAAACAAGGTAACATTCACAAATCCAAGACATTTTGTTATCACTGTCTTATCCACTTTAAGCTTATTATCAATTTCGAGAAGATGGGTCATTACATACAATACAAGTAAAACAAAAAAGCCTGAAGAAATCTACAACTTTGCGACCATTTTGAGCATGTTTGCTGCATCTTTGGCGTTATCAGGGATAGGTAGATTACAGATAAGTGTAACTCTAGAGGAAGATATTAAGATTTTGTTAGCTTTATCTTTCTGTGTTGTTTTCCATAACTTGACTTCCCAAACCTGAATAGTCTTCCCTGTGCTTACAGGAGTTGCTTCGGCGAAGACAAGGTCTCCAAGATCAGCACTCTTCAAATGGTTGATTGAGAGTTGAATTCCAGCGACCCTTTTGAAACCAGAAGCCATGTGAGCTCCCATACTTGCTAAAGACTCGGCTATCAAAGCAGATACACCACCGTGTAACACCTTGAAAGGCTTTTTGAAAGGAAATTGAAAATCTTTATCAGAATTTGGGGTTAGAACAAAGGGCCAATGATCAAATTGAAGAAGAATGAAACCTGGCAGCAGACGGGAGAAACAGGAAGGCGACCTGTGATACGTGTCGGAGATAATTCATCGAACTCGAAACCCAACATGTGAAGTGGAGGGTCTATAGCTTTGGTGTTGGACGATGCAGAATCCATTTTTGTGCTCTGTTGCAGAGAGAGAGATGGAGGTAGGTAGGGTGGGTGTGTTAGAGATGATAAGAGAGTTTGAGAAATGGATTGAATTGGTGGTAGTTGGGATTAACGTCAAGTGGAAATTTCGATGAAATGGGTTTTTTGCGTAGGTGCGTGAAAGACGTTTACTTGACTGAGACCTTTTATGTCCAAAAACACTTTATAATTGGGCGTTGGTGAGAGTCTTTCGGACCAAAGTCATATAGTTTTGACACGTTGGAGACGTTATTGTCAGTTTGGTTTAATAGGCCGAAAGTGAAAGTTGAGCTCCTCTAATGGGCTACCGTAAAGGCCCATTAGTAATAACTCTTTTTTTTTTTCCCATTATAGTGAACGGGTTAATGAAGTAATTGGGGAGTAACAAACTAACAACTAACAAGTGACAACAGAAAACAAAAATTAACTTTAAAAAATGATATTCTTTGTTGAAGAGATGGAATAATAATAAAGTACATGTATGCGATGCAATATAATTATCAAGTGATAGTGTACTCGGAGTTATCATAGACTTTAATCCATATACTATCAAGGCACCAAATTGGGCAACTAGTTGGCTATCTGAACAATAAAGAGGGTTTCAGAGGATTGGATTATGCAATAGAGTATCGAAGTAAGTAATTAAAGAAAGAGCTTTCAGGAAAAAGTAAGAAGCTAAACACAAGATATCAAGGATGAGCAAAACATTGTCAAGGTTATCTGAATGCAGTATCTAAACGGGTAATTCAGATGTATTCATCTCTTTATCCGACGACAAGTTCCTATATATATGAGACTAAATAAAACATCCTCAAATGGGTAGACGGAGAATATGGGACATATATAGGCCGGTGCAACTATAATCAGTCTGCCTATAATGCGTAAGAAAACAAAAAAAAACTAACGTAAAAACGATAATTCTTTTCTTTTTTAATTGATGGAATATGTATAAACTAAACAAAACAAAGGAATATGAAATAGATTTTGAGAAGAGAAAAAGAATATGATTCGATCAAATCAAAGATGTTGTTTCTACAATCACAATTGAATTCTTTTTTTTTGTTTGTTAAAGAATCACAATTGAATTCTTAGTGTATCTCTACACTCTCGTTCTTAGATTAATAAAAACAAGAGCATCGAATCTCATCAATAGCCTTTGGTTAAGCTATTTTTTATATATCATTTTGTTTTCCCCACGAAACTATACACATTTTGTTCGATACCTATAAAATTGTGTTAAAGTATATATACGTAACTTACATGGACTAATAGTATTTTTCATGGCCGAACCTGGGTCTTTTTGGATCTTAATTAATATTATAAATATAATGTGTAAGTTAGTGTTTTATCAAGGAGATAATCCATTGTTATTCACATGGATCTACATATATACATGAATCGAGTTTACATGTATCCTTGCCAAAAGTGTATAAGGTAATGGTTTCCTCCCAATAAAAAGAAGAATAATAAGACTTTTCCTAATCTCTCTAAACATTCCCATACATTTTCTCTAGACATCGCACTATTATTTTACACCTCTATTGGTTTCTATAAACCCAATTTTCTGATTCATTAACTAATACACCAGTGTAACTTACAATTATTCTCTTGTACTATTAATTATTAGGATATCTTAAACATACTGTACTATATAAATCTAATCTAAGAGTTTGTTCAAATCACAATATATAGTTATATATATACCATCCCTCTCTCTCTCTCTCTACAAAGTATACATGAAAATGGGAGGTCACGGGAGGAGGAGGAAATCATCATCATCTTTTTCTGTAGTAAAATCGTTGTTTGCGCGTTGTTCGAAGGAAAAAGACAATTGGAACGAAGAGAGAATGATCAATGTTAGACCAAGAATCATGACCACCGACGATGATGGATGTTCTTGGACGATTGCTGAGCCTTGTATTGATAGGAGAGCCACGGCTTTTATTGCTAAGTTTCACGAAACTCCAATACAAGATACTGAATAGAAAGATTATTGCTCCTTAAGATGTAATATATATATGTCTTAATGATTAGTACTCTTTTTCTTAGACTTTTTGGTTTTTATTATCAACACCCTTTTCTTTTAAAGTCTTGTGTATTCATCTTGCTTAATATATATACAAATTAAAGAAACTATGCATACTCGTATATATTCTTACGTTATCAAGTTGTAACGATACGGATTCGGAAATCTTCATGGTCTTGGGGTGATCTGAAATAAACTTTAGTTTGGTGTATAACTAAGCTGCACAATATAATAGATGGTCACGAGGAATTTCTGGAACAAAGATGTGGTGTATTATTAATACACTAGACTATATATCCTTAACGACATGAGATTAGTTATGACGATTTTTTCTTTCGCAGGATGCACGCTTATTTTCCAGAGAATAACTCTCTATTACTGGAAGGTTTTATAAAGTTTACCTTTCTCAAGTGTAACAATCCGTAATATGATAGAAATTAAGTGAAATTTCAACGTGTGTAGGTGTTCTTGGGGAGATTTTGGATGATTTTGTAAAAGCTCATAAGTTTCCGAAGTTTATGAAAATCTCACACATATAATTTATAAATTAAATAGTGTTTTTAAGCCTTAATTATGGTACTATGGATTATATTAATTAATTTTATACAATTATTCCGGTTAATTTTTGAGTCACGGATCTGCGAATGTTTTATGCACTAAGTAGTAGTGTTAGCGATCCGAATCAACAGGGAATCAAATGTCATCCTACCTATCCGAGTTACTATGATTTTTTCTAAAAGTGGACCGAAACATCAAAAATCTCTAGCACGGTTTAAATGATTCAAAAGTTAAAATGGCAAGTTGTAGTAAATGATTAGCTTAAACTAATTTGTAGGTAACGTTACATTGCCTTAAGCTACTTGACAAGTGGCATTAGTGACGAATTTTGGACGAAACAATTAGTATGGCTAAAATATTATACCCACGTAATCGTTAAGACCCATTGGGCTGACAGAAAACTAACCCATATATCTATATATGTTGAGGCATAAAGCCCAATAATCTGGAAGCCATTTTGCAAAATATCTATGATGAATGACAAGATCCAATTCCTTCAGCCTATTCACAGCGGATGATCGAGGGGTTGTTGTTCCATATATTATTTCGAGAACGTTTTTTAACGTTATCAAACTTGATCATTAGGTTATAGCTATACTAGTGAATGGCAATGCCTACTCTGCGACGCTGCGTAGCGCTTCTTCCCCTCACTCTCCTTTCCCTAATTTAAAAATCGAGTTGTATCATCTTTACCATGGGATTTAACGAAAATTGTTAGTTATTCATGGACAACGGGATACAACTCTATTTTTAAATCCACTATAGGTAAATACTGTCAAAATTTTAATGAAGGAATTGTGGACTTGATCGAAATTTTGTGTGGAATTTTATGGCGCAGACAAATGTTATATAACGATTGCTTTGGAACAATGATAGCTTTTCTATATACAGAATTATTCTTAACTCGATCTTTCATCATGTAAGAGATTACTAAATGATGTCTACATTTTAGTATTTCATAAAATATATGCTCCGAATCGTTTATTTTAATTTAAAATATTTATCTATATTTATACTGGTTAAATAATAATTATAACACAGTAATTAATATATGTCTCACCCAAAGTTAAGCTTACAATAGTAGAAAGATTCGGTGGGACGATAGCCGAGGGATTGGTAGAAACCACAAAGTCAGTCATACACCTAACTTTTGGACCGACCAAAACCTTCACTTCGTCCTAGAAGACTCAACAACCCAACAAACCAACAAACAAACAAATACCAGTCTTGTTTGTTTCTTTTTTTCTTCTAAACTACTTGATTATTAATTTACTAGTAAATTCTAAAATTTAAAATAGAAAAACATTAAAAAGTAAATTCTAAAATTTTAAATAGAAAAACATTAAAAAGTAACAATATCTAATTCACTTCGTCCTAGAAGACTCATCACGTTTATGTAAAATTAAGTAGAAGGGATCCAAAGGGTGTGATAATTAACATTAGCGTAATTTAAAGGTACATGTAATGGAATTTTGATAATGATTTCAACTTTTCAATATTATAAGTATAACAAGACCAAAAGCATATTATGCATGATCAAAGGAAACGTGACAGTGCATGCATTTTCTTCTCTTTATAACATAAACTCATTGTTATTTATTATTTAGTTACTTTGGTTGTGACCAAAAATATAATAACGTTACAACTTACAAGTAGTAGATAGCTTTAATTTTTATCTATAAGGAGTTAAGTAAATTGGAGGCAACAAACATTAAATTGTACTATATAGTACACATGCATTAGCATTTATTCATCTGTAACCAACAAGTATTATCAACCATTCGGATCATAATACACCGCGTTATAGATCCCCAGTTAACGTTTCTCATTTGTTTAATGAGCCAAAAAGTTTCAAGGATGAGCAACTTCTAATATCAATTCTCAACCCTTTGGCAAAAAAAAAAAAATAGATAATAACTTTATAGCAATATCTCACATGACAGAGCCAACGGACTAATTTTGAGTCAAAGAATGTATTCTTTCAGTTGGTTTTAGTGTTATATATTCTCTTATATATTTGTGAACATGTTTAGGTTCGTAGTTCTTTGATCACACATTAGGAGGTACCCTCGACCTAGAGACACGGTGAATTTAATTATTTGCTTGCAACTTACAAGTAATTAATGCGTTATGTTTATATGTTTTGTTATTGGTTATCTCTTGCAGAAGTCATATATAAATAAGTTAAATAAATACATCAAAACATATTGCCTGCAATGTAAGGAATTTGAATCCTTTTATGATTAGGATGGTTACTATTAATTCATTGTTTCTAACCAATGTGACATTAATAACAATCACGTATTCGTTCAGTATTTAATTTCTTTTCTTTCTCAGCAACATAAATAATTAAATATACACATTTGAAAAAAATACACATTAAACCAGGTGAAGGTAACACAAGAAGTCAACACTGTTACTAAGTAAACTACTATTCCCTCTATTTCATACTACAAAATGTTTTAGACAATTCTGCTTTGCTATATAAAATGTTTAAGAAAAATTATATTAAATTCGTATGCAAAAGTTAAATATTAAATTATGTTTTTGAAGTAAACTAATTTAATAGGGAGAGAAAATAACATATATTTAATGAATACAATACAAATAACACAAATAACCAAAATTCACTTTTAAATTATGTAGAACTAAAGCTGCCGAAGTCAAATGACGGTGATTTTTACTACGAAACATGTCTAGTTATGTATTTATACATGTATATTGTACTTGTAAAAAACAATAAATATAGAAAATAATATTCAAATGACATCTTCAATATGATAATACATCTAATTAATATTTTCAATAGTATTTATAAAAAATTCAAGAATATACAACTCTACATATTTCTTTTTTAAATCTAATATTAAATTATACTAGAAAATGACCGTTTGTACAAATTAGTGATTCGTGTGACTGAGAAAAATTTAAAGAAATGGATAAATTAACGGTTTTAGACGTGAAACTTGCTTTGAAGATCTCTGGAATTTAAGTCGAGTAAGAATCCATATTTGATACGCCTTGTCATATCGTCTATCTCCCATTCAATAGTTGTAATCCTGTTGATTTATCGATCCATCTTGTGATAAGAGTCCCAAAATGTGGTTTTTCACCGTGTCTTCTCCCGTTCCTCTCCTTCCAAATTGTATAATCGGTGGTTTGTAACGCATAACGAGAGAAAAAGGATTTAATTTCGTTAAATACATTCGAGTTTTGTAAAATTTAACACTGTAAAAAATGTTTCCATTGGTGACTACTAACTAGTGGTATGACGAATCATATAGAAAAAATGTTCAAAAAAAGAAAAGTAAATCATTACATGAAAGGAAATTATTTTGTCAAACTATACTATATAACTTTTGTTATGCGCTTCGTAAATTAATTATGCCGTTCCACATGCTACGAATGAAAGTAGAATACGTTATCTTGACTTACATATGTCAAGATATAATCATAGAAAATCATTGATTGACAAAATAAAAGTTAAAAATAAAATTTTAAAATTATAGAAAATCATTTTATCGGAGGAAAAAGAGAGAAAAAAAGTAAATTAGGAGAGAAGGAAAAAAGAGAAAGACATGTGGAGATCACATGGGATTCTCTGCGCATTACTCTGCCCACCTCAAACTTCTAATCCATTGATTGTGTAAAATAACTCACGTTTACCTATCTCTGGCTACAACATTTTTTATCACCCAACAATTTGTCAATTTGCATCGTCTTACTATTTTTAGAAAATTTTAGTTAATTATTTGTTAAAGTTAACAGTTAAATTAGAGTCTTTTTATTTTCTTTTTTTTTGTTCTTAATTATTTTGAACAAAAATTTAAAATTTATTGGAAGATTACTTTAGTGGAAGATGAGAAAGATGGTTGTTGTATAGTTTTTTAGTGAGTTTAGGTAGGTAGCTTGACTGCTGAAACAAATTTAATTTAGTTTCTTGTTGGAATGTGATTCGGTTTTGCTCATCGATTTTCGGGTACATGGAAAGGTTCCTAACACAACACGGTCATATTGGTTTTTTGGATATAAACTAGGATTTGTTTGCTCAAATGTTTTATGACGTTCAAATCAAAATAAGATAAAATGAAGAGTCGAGTAACTGGAAGGAAGTGAAAGCGATCATGTCAATGTTTTGGAGAGTTTAGAAATGTGGTTCAAGAAATGGAAGTGATGTATTTGGAGTGAGTTAAAGATCTTTGAAAATGGATGCGAATAAGACATGTTCTCAACCCGTATACTATGAATAGTGAAACAAGAACTACAATAAATTAAGCAACTTAGGTATCCGTAAACTTCACACATTGGCGATCTCCCTAAGTCCTAATGGAATAATGGTAGATATCATTTCTGGTTTTGATGATCATATGAAATATTTATTACACATTTGACTATATTTGTAGGTACATGTGTCATCATTTGTGTGAAAGATTGAGCATATGAGAAAAATATCTAGAAATAGCGCAACGATCGATGAAGGAAAAGGTGATTGAGTAAAAAAAACAAAAATAGAAAGTGAGACCCCAGTAGAAAGGTCGATGTAAGTGTTTGGTGTTTGTCGTCAGTAATTAGAACCGGAAAGGCAAATTCTTGACTTTTTCTTATCATTGGCATGTGTCATGTGCTTGCTTATTCATAACTACCAATGAGCTTCAAAAAATATCTACCATGGAGATTTCAAAAATATCTTCAAGTTTATGGTCAGAAATCGTTTTTTGTTTAGTTTCTAGAAATTGTATAGAGATGTTTCTATTTATAACCATAAGAACTTACTCAAAGTCTTTTTATTTTTATTGAGCTAGCCATTAGTACTAGAAGAACCAATTTTGACTTGATCATCTAGTTTAGTTAAAGCTTTGGTTCTCTACTTTCTTAGGTGAGTTTTTTCTTTCTTGTACGTAGTTTCTTTAAGTTTAGAACGGGAAGCTAATGGAAAATATGCTTTATAAGAAGAGTCAAATCACTCTACTGAAATCTTCTTAATCGAAAAAATCTGCAAATACGAGAGAACTCCAAAACTCGTTANACCAAACTGAGAAAACTTGACCCGATTAAAAAAAAAAAAGGAGAAAAAAGAAGATTAAATCATGATATAACACTCATAAATTATGACATTAATATGATAACATTTTTCAATAACCAAAGATCATGAAAGAAAGCATAAACTAATTCATGGAATATAGATAGCCATCATGTAAGATATACCTAAAGTAAAGAGTGTAAATAGTTCAATAAATTCAACTCTGGCCAATACATCAATGACCATTGACTTCTTAAAACTACTAGTCTCCACAAAAATTTACTACCGACTACGTAAACCACCTTGATCAGTAAAATGTAGTAGTTCTCTACATTTATTACAAACGGTTGAACTATTTTGAATGTAAGAAGGAGAGAGAAGTGGTAAAATTGTTGTAAGTGTGTGAACAAAAAAGATCACGTGGGAGGATAAGAAAACGAATTGATGGGTTCATGAGAATGCTCTTATCGCGGATCTTGCCTCTCTTGACCACTCTCTCTCTCTCCCTTTCTCCAATATTATTACTTTTGAAATTTCATTTTATAAAAACAATTCCTTGATAAAATATTAAAAAATTAGAAAGATCGTTTTTGTGTTCACATGTGGTGTATAAATACATAGAAGCCTCTTCAATCCAACTCCAAAAGAGAAGCATTTTCAAGAAGAAGTCTTAAATTCTAAACAAAAAACAAAAGCATAAAAAATGGCTTCATGGAAGAAAACAATCGCAACACCATTCAAGAAAGCGGCAACGTTCTTTAACCAACCGCAGCAAACGAACCGCCACGCAAACGCAAAGGCGAGAGAAGAACATGAGAAACGAACGGTACAGGAGCTTCAAGGTGATGTCATGGCTTGTGGTTATGAAGATGTCCTCGTCATGTGGTCAATTCTTGACAAGTCAAACTCTTCAAACAACCTCTCTTCTTGATTAGAATGAGAAGGAATCCGAAATTTCTCTTTTTATTTTCTCTCTTTTATGTGTATAGGAATGTATAAGCCCGTCATGCCTCTCTTCTATCTCCTTGTCTTTATGTGGTCGTGGCTTTTCTAAATTTAGAATTTTAGTGAATTTTTATCCGATGACTAGTTAATTTGGATTCGGATGTTATTAATCCCTGTGATGATCTATCTAATTCACGGTGAGATTTTTCATTTTGGTTTGGAACAAATGAATGAATACCTTTCATGTTGTTGTTGGCCTTTAATTCCGGTTTCATTTGTGTACTTTTGTTTATTGGAGCGGTTTACGGAACCATAGAATAAAATAGTTATCTAATCACGTTGAAATTATAACCATAATGGTTTAATACGAAATAAATATAACTAGTGGAAATTAACTATCTAATAATTCGTTACAAGATGTATCTTGTAAAACTTTGATTGCTTTATCTCAGTAACGGATTTCTAAGTCTCATGGGAGATAATGTTATCCACACTCTCTTATCCAATAGCCTTTCAGAGACACTAGAGTTGTGCTCATTGATTGCCAAATCTTTTGGAAATTTATAAGTAACCCCAAAGACAATTAATTTTAAGTTTTTAACTCAAGTGGACCAATTCTGTTTTTAAGTTTTTAACTCGAGTGGACCAATTCTGTTTTTACGGTCGTTTTTTTCTTTGCATGAATGAGCCAAAACTAGATTAAAAAGGTGATTGCCGACAAAGAAGAAAAGAGAGAGAGAGAGGTGATTTTCGATTATGTGCAGTTTATCTCTATAAAATTAAAATATGTGACATTTTGCTACAAAATGTCTATTTTTAATGAAATTTCAGTGTTGGGTTGGTTTTATTGCTATCGTTTAGAAGAAATCAAAGCAAGTTAAACAGATGTGTTGGTTCAATAGTATCATCATGTCTACATGTTTGGTTGTTTTGCCATTACATAATAATAGATCTTGAATAGTAGAACATGCGGGAGATAAATCATAAACAACATATCAATAATCTTCATATAAGATTGGTGTTCATAAAATATACATGTATAAGATTACAAAAAATCGAAAAAATAATTAAATAAAATTTTGATGATAGCCCTTAAACTTAGGAAAATCCCAATCATTGAAACCAAAAAAAAAAACTAAGAAGAGAAACAAAAAAAAAAGTACAGCCGTATAAGGCAGAGTGTGAGGTAATGTGATGAATGATAATAAGATGTGAAACTTTAATAAATTGAAAGTGGGACAACATGATTCCTATAACGTGCCTTGTCTTCTCCATCATCTTCATTAACATCCCTAACATGTTCAAACATCTGATCAGAGAGCTGGCCTCACTTCTGCAACCTAACATGGCCCCTTTAAAGGTCAAATCCATCTCTACAAACTTTTGGAAGTTCATGTACATGCCTTAATAACAAACATCTTTTCGATACAAGACACAGAAAAACAACATAAACGAGATATTTATAGCCCACGAGTCTATAAAACTATTGGTTTGATAAGGGAATCATTGATCTACTGTGTATCAAACTATACTTAAAAGTTTACATACCAAAGCAAACATTTACTTTCTAGTTAAAATATTGTAAGTTACATGGGTGATAGGTCTATGTAAAAATTTCTCTAATAAGCTCATTCTGCCATATAAAAAAAACATTTTGAGTTTACGCAATCAATAAATGTATATCACAAACTTGGAACTGGAGAAATGAGTTGGAGAAAGATAAAATGCTCCTTAACACATGGCATTGCAAGTGAAGGGATATGGATCAATGGGGTTTATTATTACTTAGGTGACATGTCTAAGACCATGACTGCTACTGCTTTTGTGATAGTTTGCTTTAATGTTAGGTCTGAGAAATTCGAGTTTATTTATCCAGAGGGCTATCATGAAGCTATAATGGTAAATTAGGTTTGGTTTATTATGATGATAACGTTGATGATACCGTTGAGTTGCGTGTGTGTGTTCTAGAAGACTAGGAGAAACATGAACAGTCAAAATATGCTTACACTTTGAGGGATGATAAATTCTAGGATCATTACGTTTCCATCGTTGGAGTGATTGCTACTGGTGAAATTATTTTATCGATGGCGGATTATACATCTAAACAATCTTTCCTACTTCAATCCCGATAAAAACACTCTCCAACGTGTTGAAATTTAAAGTTTTGAATAATATCATGTAGTGTTCTGACTACACGTTTTTGTAGACGATTGTTGTAGATTATATTGCTTTGTAGACCATGTAGAGTATGTTAACGTTAACGACCCAAACCTCCTCAAGTCAAACATCTATAGTTTTCCATACATGAGGACAAAAGAATCAGAAGAGGAAGAATAACTTCAATTTTTACATCCTTCAGTACGTGTTTCAAAACACCATTCACTCATTGTGGCGGGAAAGAAACAACAGGAGGTATGGGGAACAACCATCACCAACTGCAACACTAGTCAAGATGATCGATAAGAACATCCGAAACCGGCTCAGCACACTTCAAAGGGGAGGTAATTCAAAGTATGAAGAAGGCATAGTCCTTTGGTTTGCAACAAGAAGAAATCATGTCTAGAAATTCCAAATTTCTTGTAAATAATTTTGAAAAGTTTTTACATTCACTTGTAATACCCAGTAACTTTTTCTTTTGAGTATAATTTAACATCATATTCAAAAAAAAAAAATAACTTCAATTTTTACCAATTTAACATCATTTTATC
>Ga0041059_1001079_pt1 | contig 21731 bp, 12 predicted proteins | sample AraColnosormetaG_FD_56232 | JGI IMG/M metagenome (GOLD analysis project Ga0041059, IMG submission 56232) | Arabidopsis roots microbial communities from North Carolina, USA - Col MF nosort | ecosystem: Host-associated > Plants > Roots > Unclassified | place: USA: North Carolina | collected... | reverse complement strand
AGTTTAAATATATATATATATATATATATATAATATTTTAAAACTTTTAAACTTTTACTTATTTAAAAAAAAGAACCGAAGTAAAACGAAAGCTCCTGCTCATTCGTATTTCAAAATCACTTTGGTCTTTTTTATAGTATAACTCTTAACGATTTCCTCATTTTTTAAGCAATGTGGGACCTTTAAAACTTATTTTTTTCATCGATGGAGTATTATATGTTTGTTTTAAGAAATTTGAATTTCATCAAATGCAATTTTTTAAAAATATTTTATACCTATATGTATTTTATATATAAAGTAAAAAATATATATATTTATATTTAATGTCGATATATAGATTTTAAGAAATTAACCTTAATCAAATATAGTTAAATAAAGAAATATTCAATTAAGGATAAAATTTAGGAAAGAGTTAATTCAACTAATTAATGCAATTAAGCTAATTGTAAGTTTTTAGTTATAAAGTATTTGATTGAGATTAAATTTATAAGGACTAATATTGAAAATAGTAAATATGTGAGGGATTTTTGGCTAAAAACCCTACCAAAAATGTATATGTAGATATTTTCATAAAAAATAATTATGCCACAATTTAAAATTTTGAAACCCTAATTATTTCTCAATCCACATTTTTTCGTTTTAAATTTGCAATTGTACAAAATAATTATCACTTCCTAAACCTTTCTTTTCTACGTGTATTAAGTTATACAAAAATAAATTGATATTGCTGATTCAAATAATGTTAGAAAAATGCCCAAATTTAGCTATTAAAATAAAAAAACAGTTAGTCAAAAATACAAGTATATCAATCCCAAATCATGATGAAACTAAATATTTATTTATAACTTTTTTTACCCAAAACATAACATTATATATATATATATATATGTATTTGTTATATAAATTTTGAAATACCTTTTTAAAGTACTTTTGTGTTAGTAAAGTAAGAATTTACAAAAAATGTCATTAGAATAAAGTCAAAAACAATTATTATTTTTTAAATATTATTCTTGATATATTTTAGGTTTATAAAATATTATTAATAATTTAAATATAATAACTTTAAATTTCATGAGACGAGTAATATAACGGGACTGGTTTGGATTGATATAACAGGGGTTAAATTTATATTTTATTATTTTATCATCACCAATTGGTTTAGTTACAACATTAATATAAATTATATAACAAATACTAAATTAAAAACCGTAAAAGTTAATATTATTACTATATATATATATGAATATATTTGTCATGTGGTGTACCACGGATTAAATCCTAGTTGATGTTTAAAATAACGCAATAATTATATTACACTATGGGACACTTTTACAAAAAGATTTGTCGTTTTAGGCACTTCCAAAAGAGAAGGCACTTTGGCTTGTTAAATTGTCCAATTTGCCCTCAACCTTATTTTCTCTTTTTCTTTAGCAATATTTCTTTTGTTCTTCACCATCTCTTTTACGAAAACTTCTCTTCTTCCTCTCTCTCTTTTTCCAAAATCAAAATCAAATATTATAGGATAACCTCAATATTCAAAATTCAAATTTAAATCTTATAGGATTTATCATCATCTTCCCTATCTCTCAACAATCTAACAGTGACAATAAACTACACTATCTTCGATTACCAAACCCCACTACGCTTCCTCCGTAACTTCCAGTGTCACCTCCTCCTTAGCCACCTCACGGCCACCACCAGCGTATCCTTTTCCACCACAACCTCCACCAGATCTGTACCTTCTACTATGTATCTCGTAACCACTGTCGCCTCCTCCATTTCCGCCACCACCTCCTCCGTATTCATTACCGCCTCCCTTGCGATATCCGCCACCACCTCCGTCACAGGCTCCTCTACCGCCTTGAGCAAATGGGTGGCTCTGGTAATTTGATTTTTCTTTTTTTTAATTTCAATCTCAAGTCAAAGAAGAATTATCTTAATTGGAGAGTACTAACCCTTGGTTTCTTTGAGATTGTGATTTATTTTGCAATTTAAATCTAAGTTTTGACATAAATTTGAGATCCAGTTCTCTAAGAAACTTCTTCTTCTTCAACAATGGCGGTTTGATTTGATTTTTGCTCTCTTTCATGGGTAAAACTCGTTTCACCTACGTAGCATCGAAATTTCGGTTAATCAAACCTCATGTTATTATGGACATAGATCAGTAAAAAAGTTTCCGAATGGATATATTTAAATGGACACTTTCTTATGGACACCAAAAAATTGTTTGTTAATTTTTCTTTCAGTTTGCAGATACCTCCACCTTCAAGACCTTACAGACATAGAACTTTGGTTTCTTTACAAACCACAATAATCAAATCTCCTATTATTGTGGACATGGTATATAGAATGGATATGGATCAGTAGAAAGGTTTCCGAATGGATATATTTAAATGGACTCGTTATTATGGAAACCAAAAAATTGTTTGTTAATTTTTCTTTCAGTTTGTAGAGACCTCCACCTCCAAGACCTTGTGGACATGGAACTTTGGTTTCTTTACAAACCAAGGTTAATCGAATCTCTTGTTATTATGGACATAGTATATAGAATGGATATGGATCAGTAGAAAGGTTTCCGAATGGATATATTTAAATGGACACGTTATTATGGATACCAAAACATTATTTGTTGTTTTTCTTACAGGTTGCAGAGACCTCCACCTCCAAGACCTTATGGATATAGAACTTTTACCAAAGTTTTGAGATAATCGAGATCGAATTTTTTAAGAATCTTCTCTCATTTGTTTGCAGAATTGGTATCACCGATTTCTCGTGAGCCGCCGCCATAATCGATAAGAGGAATCGTGGAAGGGGAGAGAGAGAGAAAGAGAGAGAGAGAAAGAGAGAGAGATTTTCTTTATTTCTAATTACGTTTAGTTGAATTGAGGGTAAAAAAGTCCAAAAAAATAAGAATTAGTGTAAAAAGTGTTTATTCCCTGAAAAGTGCCTCAAACAGAATAATATTCTCTAAAAGTGCCTAAACGTGTCACATTCCCTAATTTATTTAACATTAATTTGTGAAAACGTCAAATGAAAATGTTTGTGTTTTAGTCAAATGTCGAGAAAATCATGTAGTGTCATGTGTAATTAAACTTAAGTGAATCGTATACCAACCTATTAAATTTAGTTAAGGAATATCACCTTATGTTAATTCTTAGCTCAATTTTGGTATTTTTTGCTAATTCAAAGTGTGACTCGATTTGCACTTATAGTTTGAATATTCAACATGAAAGAAAATATATTAAAATAGTTCTCTAACATTATATAACTTATCACGTATATTTTTTGTATGACGTGACCACGATAAAATGTCTATAGTACTATGCCATTGACAACTATACCATTAGTTTTGGGATAAAGTCGCTTATGGAAAGAGAAAAATCGAGGAGGCTTAATTTGGCACACTTCACATGAATAATAGACAAGATAATTCGTAATCGGATTGTCTATTCAAACTATAACGTTCTGCATTAGTTGGAAGATTCCCCAGCAATGGTTTAAGATGAGAACGATAGGAGAACTCCTCCGATTCAGATAATTATAAGATAAGCTTTGAATGTTACCAAAAATTGTTACCTATACTTCTTCATTATTTCCACTTTTATACATAAAATTTCTTTGTTGAACTCTAAATTTGAACTTTTCAAAACTAGTTTTCTTAAGTATTTACATATACATTTTAAGAAAATAGTTTCAAAGTAAAGGTATTTCCGTTATCGAGATGCCAGCATGCAGCCACTTCAAAACAAACAAAAAAGTTTAAACCAATATTGACCAAGAAAGTCAAATACTTATATCTCGACTTAGACAATAGCAAATAAATTTCTATAATAAATCAAAATATCTTACGCGTTTAAACTATATATTTTGTAAGAAACTTGAGAAATAATCAAGGGGAATTTGTAAAAATAGCCTTTTCAATGCATTTTTGCAAAATTATCTTCTTCCATTGTCCACTTTAAGAATACCCATTTTCATAAACAAAATGACTAAATTACCCTTCATCTAATGAAACAAGTAATTAAAAACTGAAATTTTTCCTTGTAAATTTTTTTAAAGCCTTTAAAAGCTTTGTAAAGTTCTTAAAAACAAGTAAAATAAATTTAAAACCTCTTAAAATCCTTATAAAGTCTTTAAATACTCATGTAAATACATTAAAACCCTTTTAAAGGATTTACAAGAGTTTTAAGAAGATTTTAAAAAGTTTTTCAAAAGATTTACAAGAGTTTATAAAGGATTTCAAAAGAAATTACAAAAGTTTTGAAATTGCTTAAAAACTCCTTTTAAAATCCTTTAAAAGTCCTTTAAAAACTCTTGTAAATCCTTTAAAAATACTTTTAAAACTCTCGTAAATCTTTTTTAAATCTTCTTAAAACTCTTGTAAATCTATTTTCCTCCAAAAATATTTTTCGGAGGGAATTGATTTTGGTGCAAAAAAAATACTTTGGTGGGAAAGTTTTGGCTGGAAAAGTTTTTGTCAGACTTCTTTTGGCAGGAAAATTATCTTCGGGATAAGTTTTGCGGGGAAAATCGTTTTTCATTTAGATAACTTAAAACATTTTCTAATATGGCTAAAATGATAATTAAAATTTAAATGAGTATATAAATGAAAATGGACTAAAGAAATGTGTACAATTAAAAAGGGGAAGGGCATTCTTAATAATTTCTCAATAAGCTATGTATTGTCCAAAATAGTTGAAATTAATTACTAGTTTTGCTAGTTTAACAACAAACTAATGGTACAACACGGCTTAATTGCATACATAACTTATCATCCCGGCCCATAACCGTATTTTTATGCTTCTCTATAATATCATCAATAATGAGGGAGAAAGTGAAAAAATTCCACACGCAAATCGTGATGATCTCAAAATAGGGTAGTCACCTGCAAGATAAGGTATGGTTAGAAAAGAAACAATTTTAATATTGTAGTAGGTATACACACATATATACCTCACGACAGACTTCGTCAAGGCTCTTGTTTTTCTTTTTGTACATGTCCATAATAGTTACAAATGATTTGTATATACGGTCATCATCCTGAAACTTTTTGTACAAATAAATGATATGTAAGGGAAAGTGGAACACAAAACATAAATTAAAAAAAAATCTAGTAAGGCTATACTAGAAAAAACTTTTATTTGGTTTAAGTTCTTATAGAATTGTTAGGAAAAACACTCAAATTTATGATAAAAGCAAAATTTTCATCTATCTTTTCAACTCAAAGTAAATATGGCATACCTTAACTTTTCTGACAAAATCAAGAGCTTCTGAATACTCAATATCAACATACTTCTTTGGTGGAGTTTGTTCACACTCGAGTTTTATTTTGAAACCATTTTGGTCACACTCGGGTTTTATTTCAAAACCCTTTGGCAAGAATGTATTGAAACCTGATATCGGCTCTTGGTCCTCTTTGAAGAGTTCTTTAACCACTGATTTTACACCACTTGGATCAATTCTGCCATAGAATACTTTTTAGATTCTTTCTTCATCTCCCAGAAATCACAAGAGTCTTAGGTGAATCAAAATGAAATTTATTTAAGAGCAAACCCAATTATCAACATTGAAAATATATACCTCTGAGCTGAGTAAGCAGTCATGACCTGAAGAAACCTAACATAAATTTCACGTTTGTTTTGAAGTTTGTTCTTCACAATCTTGAGGTACTTACGTGGGTTACTTTTAGTTATCTTCGATGCGCTCATGGTTTCAAAATTGTCAGTGCTTAATCAAACACATAAAAAGAGTAAAAACGCGAATAACATAAGTCTCTCAATATTAAAAAAATTCAACAATAGAACACAATCAAAGTCACATACAAATAACGGTTAGATCTAGCAATCGGAGTACAATCATAGGAAAACTGCAATGGAATTTAAAGTGATCATTGATAAAATTTGAAATAATGTAACCTCAGTATTATTTCATTATAAATACTTCAAAACAAGAGTGAAAGGCTTAAAACAAAATTCGAAAGAGAAACAATGAGATATAATTAAAGAAGCACATAGAGCATTAATAAACACCTAAAATCATCTAGTGGAGAAAGATTCCTACATACCTCATACGAAACAAACAGATAATAGACAAACAATTTCAACAAAGAAATCTGAGAGAGATGTTTAAAGTTTTTACAAATAACATAAAACGGATAGACTTATATATAGAACATATGTAAAAGAGAAAATCTTCATTTTAAGGTAACATATTTATTTTTCTCTCTTTTTTTTTGTGTTCTTTCATCTTTTATTTGACTAGTTTGTGACTTATGTTTTGCACGCGGTTTTATTGTTACTTTTTAAAAATATTTAATTTCGTGTGATACACGTCTATTTTTGTTTAAAATATTTTATATTTGTTGTAATAGTGATAAAATCAATTTTTTCAAAAAGTTAAAAGAAATATATACATTTTCTTTTTACACATGGATAAGTATGAGTTGATCATAGTTAACTTTATAAAATAAATAAAAAGCAATCCCTAAACATATCCCTATACACTAATGTATTACATTTATTTGATTTTATAATAATAATGCATTAAATACAGTGTTCTTTTGGTTAAATATAGTAAAAATACATTTTCTATTAAGTAGCTTTTCTAAATATTTATAAGATGCTGATTTGATGGGATATTTATAGTATAATTTAGGAACAAATTTGGAGTTATTATGCCTACAATCTGGTAATTTTGACTTACAAACTTCTTAAAAATGAAAAAGTAATTTGATTTAAAAGTGAGACTATATTTGGCTATTTTTCTTATTTTAATCTCAACAATTAAATCAAAAGGAACTTTCAATATTAAATTGACCATATTGAGCTAACTAATTATAAAATAGATTTGATTAAGTGGTAATGAGGTGGCACTCTAGATGGAGGAGTTTATTTTGATTATATATAATTTCTATATTAAATAAAATATAATTTTTAATATTAAAGAGAATTGACCATATTAATAAGAAATTTAAAATAAATATATTATATATTCAGATTAGAAACAAAAGAAAATTATACTGAAAAATCATCTAGTCTCTTTGTAAGTTCCTTCCCTAAAGTGGTTGATCACTAAACCACCTTATTTCTTTTTTTCTTTTTCTTTTTTTTAGCAAGGAACCACCTTATTTCTTTCTTTCTTTTTTGACAGCAAAATACAATCATCCATTTAAGCTAGAAACCGACGGTTTCCTTCAGGTGAGAAGTAAGAACCAGTCCGGTGTAGAGGAAGCTTACATGAGAAAGATAGAATCGCGAGATCTTGCCTTTTTAGCGAAGTATTCATCGCGGACATTGTTTAACGTGGAACAAAAGATAGAGAATAAATGAGGAAACCCAAGTTTTAACATACTCAAATCTTCTAACTCCGAAGAAGAAAATGTGGGCCACTCATCGGGAGTGTCCAAGACCCGAATAAGCTCCTTGCAATCTATCTCAAAAGAAACATTGGAATGGATGATGACATGAGGGAACACATTGCCAAGAGAAGAGCTTCAAACTCTATGTGAAGGAGAGATAAACAATGGTGAATGCACTTTAAGCCAAGATTAGAGAAATGATGATCAAAACCAACAATCCATCCTAAACCACATAAGGAGGTTGTGTTTACTCATGACCCATGTACCTGGCATGTCAAGCAATCTCTGATAGGGGAACGAGCGACTAAGTCTTGGGTAGGTGGTAGCGAATCAATAATCTTTTCCCGGCTTCTTGCCACTCGTAAAGATTTCGCCTCTTAGCTTGCAAGCTGAATGGTGTCTGCATGGTGGACTTCTATGTTCCCAAAGACTTTGGAATTGCATGCTTTTCAAATAAACCATATAATCCAAGGAAAGTATTTTATACTTTCTTCGCTTCCGCCGAGTTCTTTCGTTCTCCAGAAGAGGTAATCTAAATTGTGTAAATCGAGGGTGCAAGGAAGACCTTATTTGTTCCTAAGTGGCTATCAAAAAGCACATGGTTTATGGTCTCATCACACATTCACAGTGAGGGCGCACCTTATTTGTTCCTAAGTGGCTATCAAAAAGTTGTTGGCAGGTAGCTAGACATCTCGTGGCAGTTTGCCAAAGAAAGTGTTTAATTTTTCTAAAGGATTGGATCGTCCATGAATGTTCATGTAGTGCCTTAACATTGGGTTACTAAAAGGGAGGCAAAATCTCCTCAAAGGCAAGCTTTTGTTGCCTTGAAGCCGGATCTGACAGTGTAATTGCCAGATTTGTATGGACCCAGATGTACGAGTCTCTCAAAAAGGCATGACTCAGATGTAGTCTAAGAATGTGGGGTATTTCTTATGTAGCTATCAATTCTTGAAGTTTTTCCTGCTTTCATGCCTCAATGATTGGGTCTATCAGCGATAACGTATAGGTTAGAATCTATTGATGTCAACTTACTTGTCATTGGGCACTCTAGTATGGTTGGAATCCATGGATCACTCCAGACTCTGGTGTCGAACCCTGAGCCAATGTTTTTCCTCAAGCTTGAGAGAAGGAGTGGTCTAGCCGCAAGCTTATTACGCCAACCATAGGAGGGTAGATATGACGGCTTGACGAGAAGGGGGCTCGAGTAGCAGAAGTACATTCCTCTTAGGACTCGCGCCACAAGAGAGTTTGGATATTTCATTAGTCTCCACAACTGTTTGGCAAGGAGGGCTAGATTAAATTCTTCTAACCTTCTGAAGCCCAATCCTCCTTTAGATTGTGGGAAGCAGAATTTGTCCCACACAACCCAATGGAGACCTCTACTCTCTTGGTTGTTGCTCCATCATAAGTTAGAAATTTCACTGTTGAGTTTGGAACAAATGTTTTTTGGTAAAAGGAAACTCGACATTACATACATTGGAAAGGCTTGTGCCACTGATTTGATAAGAACCTCTTTACCTCCCTTAGAGAGTAATTTTGACGACCAAGTATTTATTCGGTTTTTTAGACGATCTTGTACAAAAGCAAAAACTTATGCCTTGGGTCCATAGCTCTTTGCAAGGAGTCCTCAGTAGGTGCCCATACCTCCTTCTTGGTGGATACCTAATATCCTTTTAATATTTGCCTTCTTTTGAGGATGGACCTTGCTTCCGAACATAACTGAAGACTTGGAGAAGTTGATTAAAATTACCAGATTAAACAACGACTACATATCTACCAATGCAATAATAGAACCGTACGACTCCAACATAAGACAAAACACTAATATCCAGTTTGGAGAAAAAAATGATTAATTAAACCATATGAATCTGAAATTTGTTTTTCCAAAACTTGTTTAAGAACTTTTCATTGATGTAAATTGCAATCTCATAGTTTTGTTAACAACAAAATGAACTGTAAACCCAATTTCAGACTCGTGTTTGTTCAATCCTAAACATGTTGGTTTCTTTCCTGATTTGGCTATATCTTTTTATAATTAATAACAATGAGACTATGATAGTTTATTAATTAAAAAAATATACAATATATTAATCAGTTCGGGTAGCCGATTTGGAATTGAAGAAATGTATTTAGTATCGAGTATTAATTTATAAACATATACTAAAAATCTTAATCAAATTTTTTTCCTTAATCCAAAATCTCTAAGCTTTAAAAGTTCAGTAGCCAATTGACACATTGTTTGTATTTATAATTTCAATATGAGTCCATCCTAAACCTAAAATAGATTTAAGCAACTTGTAAGTGAATATTTAAATAATCAAAACGAATTGTTATAAGGTTTTTTGAACCATTTTAGAGGACCCAAAAACTGTGAATCGGAGATGGAAGATCCACAATTTGTAATCGACCATATCTCCTTGTTCAAGCAACTTTAAGATAAACTCAAAATGGTATAGACTCTTCCTGAAGAAGAAATCATAATCTCACGGCTATATAAAAAGAGGATAAAACTAATAAAAGACTAAACTACTGCTTAACTGCAACAGTATTAATTAAAAAGGTTCAAAATCACAGTACAAAAACAATTAATACAAAGGAAAATCGTGGAATCCTGCTCTAAATCAATTTTTTACCAGATTCTTGAAATTTACCTACAAAGAAATAAGATCTTGTAAGATTGTAAATTCATATAGTGATAATTACAAATGCGATAGACATGTACTAACACTATGTGATCCAACAAAATACAAAAGAGAAGCATTAGGGTGTTGCTAATAAGAGTATATTATCTCTGTATTTGTCTAACAAGTGGTGGTTTCGAAAGAGATTTATATAACTCAACTTAATTTATAACAAAAAATCATTTTAATGAAACAGAAAACTTTGTAGAGTTTACACCTCAAAGTGAATGTCCCTAAATGTCTCAGCTATTTGAGTAAACCGACCAAACAGTATCACAAAAAAAGCCATATTGCATCTTCCTCTGGCTTCACACTCGTTTCTTCAGACAGTGAACCGGCTTCTTCTGGAATCATCCTGCGTATAGACAAAGATATATTAAGCCACATGAGATCTAAAACATGTACAAAAAGATGATAGCTTCTTCTTTAGAGAAGTGTAATTACATGGTTATTGAAAGTTATCTTGTCGGTGACATCAAGTATCTCCTTCCACTTCTTCCCAATACCCATCTGAATTACAATAACAAACACCAAGTAATAAATTCATCAGATAGATTCATAAACCAATCTTAACATATTGCCAAGTTTTAAAACAGATGTCCATTGACAAAGATAGTTATGTTTATAATGCCAATGAACTATTATATTTACTATTATGTTTATAAGTCGCAACATATAACCTTAACATTAAAAACAACAATTTTACTATTGCAGAAGTATCTCAATCATCAGAAGCTGGTAAAACTCTCAAGGACAGGCAACAAAGCAAGTTAAGCATCAAAACCCACTAGCTATATAGTTCTCTGTGTAGCATTAAGAATTCTCGTAACGAGTGTTAGTATTTTCTAAAGTTTACCAAACTAAATTTGGATATCCCACCAACAATCATAATCATGAATAGCCAACACCAGCATCAATATAAACATAGTGAGAAGACAAACAAACATCATACCAGAACAGCTTCATTAGACTTCGTCCTAGTCCACAAGGAGAGCTTGTCTTGCTTCGACTGTGGACGGACACTAGCAACCACACCACAAATCTCATCTGCTTCATCAAATTGCTCTCCAATCAAAGCCATCAACTACATATCATAAGAAATAGAACCAGTCACCAAAACCACATATCATCTAACAAAACACAGAAGAGTAAAAGGTTAGGGTTAGGGTTAGAATGTAATACAGTTTCAAGCCAGCCTTTGTCTAAAGCTTCCTTCCTATTAGCAGTAACAACCCAAGTCCACTTTCCTCCATTAGCACACTCTGGATCTTCCCACTTTGGCTCAACACCAGCTTTGAACAAGTGAATTTCAGCATTCGCTGTCAATTTGCTAGTCTGAAATATAGTCTCGTGCAATCTAACAATAACCAAAAAATTAACATCCTTAGATTTTCGGATCCATACACATAGATCGAGATTCACAATAACCATAGCTTCTATACAAATCCCAGATTTAGAAGTTACAAAGCAAGGCATTGACAAATATTGAAATCAAAGGAGAAGAGAGAAAGACGAACCCCCAAAAATCTTCGACGGTGTCGAAAGTATAGGCTTTACGAAGAGAAGCTCCCCAGGCGGCGCCTTTCTTTGATTGGTTATCGAACCAGAAACTCCACTTTCTTTCGAGCTTGTGTGGTTGTTTCTCCGCCTCTGTCGCCGGTAATTCCGCCGCCGCCGGGAGAGGCTCGTTCACATCATCGGTCGCCATATTCTTCGCAGTTGAGTTTTCTTCTGAGACGGCTTTTGGTTACGAGAGAGGGACAGAGAGATTGTTTTTGAGATGTATTTTGGAATGGTTTAAGAAGTGAAAAGGGCTATTTCTGGACTCTATTGGGTCAATTTTGGGCCGGTCCATCAGAGCATTTAACTCTTCTTTTCTTCTTTTTTCTTTTTCTATTGTCTTTTGGTATTTAAAAAACAAGTAAAAATAAAAATCTCCAAAATTAATTGCAAGTGGAATCCCAATAGACAAGGGTTTAAAGTATTTTTTTTTACAACAAGGTGTTGTTAAAAAAAAAATAAAAAAAAATACACCAAGGTATGAGATCTAATTTCCAAATAGCGGAATTTCTTTCATATTGTCAATGCAAAATCTTAATTAGTAGTATCAAATTAGAAAATATTGTTTACATTAGAGGTTCTAGAGTAATAAAAGATATTTTATTATATAAAGCATGATTTTTAAATTTAGTAATTCATATGACTGTTACATGTGTTATTTTTGTAGATCTTAGATTTTGGTACATGTAATTTTATTATAAATTTTAAAATTTTTAATATAAAATAAGATAAATTAAAGAAACAAAATAGTTTTAAAAATGTAAATAAGATTTTTATATTATAGTTCCAAATATAAATTAAAAAAATAAAGTTATTATAATTCCTAATCTTTTTCCCCCAAAAACAAGAAAACTTACAAATCTCTGCTTGATAAACTCATATACTCTCACTCGCCGCCTAAACTTCGGCGACGTTTGTTTGATCGCCGTCGTTCTCTCTTAAGACGAGAAGAAGTGGCAAAAACTGTACATTCTGTATCAGTTACCGCATAAAATCCGGCTACTAATTATATAGAGGTGAGTATTTGAAATCTTTTTCCTTCTAAGATTATAATTAATTGTAAAATTCCTTTATGTATTATATTTAATATAATAAGATCGTTTCCTTAAATCCTTTTTAAAATTTTTAGGAAGACGGTAATCAATTTTCTTTTAGAATTAGTAATTTCAAATTAGAATTAGTAATTGATTTATAATTTCTTTCAGTAAGATACATATAATTATCTTCTTTACATTTTTATTTCTTTAAAATAATATGTAATCTTATATTTTCTATCTTTGTTTGATAAGATACATATAATTTTCTAATATTTATCTTCTTTCAATTTTTTAAAATTGTTTTATATAAGATATATTAATATTTTACTTTGGTTTTTATATTTATATTTTTACTCATTTAATAAAATTGATAATAAGATTACATGTGTCAAAATCTAAAATCGAAAACCATACTTTATATAATAAGATATAATAATAGACAATTCTCAAAAATACCACTAAGATAAGTTTTTTGTTCCAAAAGTAACACCATCAGTTTTTTTCGTAACAGTACCAGTAAAAGATACTTTTTTTGAAAATCCCACAAAACTAAAATTCACCTATAATTTAAACTTTGGGTCTGCATTTAATATTTTGTGTTTAAATTTTAGGGTTTAGGATTTAGTTTTGAAGGTTTAAAATCTTTAGAAATCATTTTTAGACTTTGTGGTATTTTTGTACTAAATCGTTTGTAGAGGCATTTTGGAAAGAAAAAAAAACTATTTATGGTTTTTTGGAACAAAAACTTAGCTTAATGCTATTTTAGTGTATTTCTCTATAATAATAAAACTATGTTACTTTTAGTGATAAACCTTCTATTTTTTTTTTTGAGACTCAATTCAAATCAGTTTGTTTAGCATGGTTGACAACAAAAAAGGGTGGAGTTAAAGCAATTTTTTATTTGCTAGTGCTTGTGTCAAGACCACCATCATTTTAACAAAAAAAAGAAGTAAAAACTTAATAGCTTTAATTTGCTCATAAGTAAAAGATAAGACATCTACATTCTTCTAATTTGATAATTGGCTCAATATGAAATGCTTAATGTATGTCAATTTTGGGCCGAACCACCATAACATTAACACTGCTTTTCTTTTCCAATTCTCTTTTGGTAAGAAGTGGGTTAAATTCATCTACAAAATGATAATGTATAACATACTCTCCTCACACTGTTTTGATACCAAAAAACATGAAAAAAACATGAAAAAGCTAGCAATAGCAGAGATGCAGAGTGTTTAGGTAGCTCAACATATTCATTGCGGTATCCTTAGATAATGATATATTACTAAAAGCAAAATGTTTATCTTATTATATCAAGTACAGATTTAAAAGTTAGTACCTCATGAGATCATGACACATGACAAGTCTAACGATAAGATGTTTGTCTCTGTCATTAAAGATTTAACTTTATTTGTACTAGGTGATCACCCGCGCTACGCCGTGGTTTTTTTGGATTTTTTGTATTGTTTAACTTAAATATATAAAAAATTTATTTATCTAATCATTCACTCATGCAATAAGCAATTACTTTTAGTATTAAAAATATTTTTTATAACAAATTCTCACCAATGCATCATACACATAATTCATAAACAACGTTTGTCTTAAACCAATTTAATAGAGGATAGTGTTGGATTCTAGAAACTTAAGAATTTGATGGTGGAGCTCCTTACGTATTCCTCACCCTCAATTATTTATTATATAAATATCAATTTAGGAGAATATAAATATCAATTTTTAAGAGAATAACTTACTCAAATCATTAAGTAATCTACGACTATTATACACTCATACTTTGAGTTTGGATTACAAAAAAAAAATCTTCGAGTATGAGAAAACTATTATAATGGTTTTATTGAAAAATCATGTAATATTAAAATAAATTTAGTAATAGTACAATTAAATATGTAAATAGAATAATATCTAAAATTAAATAATAAATATATCATTAACCTATAAATTAAAAGTTGAAGAGATTACATTAATTATTTAATAGACACATGGGAAATGCTAAAGTGATGATGTGTCAATCATATGGAGAGAGTTGGCCAACTTTCATATATATGATTCTCTTAAAAAAATAGAAAACCTAAAAAAGTAAACAAATTTACATATACTAATTTTTATGTCTATATATATATAATTATTTTTATTAATCAAAAGGAAAATTAACAAATTTGATTTTACATGTTTTATTGGTCAATTAAATAAATCTAGAATGTATTAATTTAAAACAAAATCATTAGTATGAATAATAAATCATTAAATAAAGACCACTAAAGTTTAAAATAACAAAATAATTTGATGAAAACTTGAATTTTTATCATTTATAAAATCTTGATTTTTTTATTATTTGATGAAAATGTTAATATAAAATTTTAATGTTTTATTTATAAGTTTGAAGTCATTTAATATGAGTTTGACATTAGGTAAACCTAATCTATGAGATTATAGAATGTAGCAAAACTATCAATGTTTCTTTTCCAAAATATTTTGTGGTTTTTCTTTTTGGTTCATTATGTTTTGTTATTTGTGAATTATTTTAATATGAAGTAATTATATTGATTTTATATGATATACATATTATTTTGATATAAAATTTAACACTTATCCATTAAAATAGCATGGGCATAATCAAAATCGGGACTATTACGATGAAAAAGATAGTTAAATTGTATGATAAAATAAAATGTGTAAGATTAAAATTTTGGGTTTTAGAAAATTACTAAACAAAATATAGACAAAGTATGTTGACTATTATTTAAAATTTAAATATCATCAATAAGATATAGTTAAAGTCATTAAGTGTATAGCAAAATGAAAATTCTAAGATTAAAATTCGATTAAAATTTTTTTTACTAAATTAAATATTTAAAAATAGGGATTATCATTTACTATTTACAATTCTAATATCATGGGTAAAAATTGATAACTTTTTTTAAACCCGCCTATCTAGGTGGGCCTAACCTAGTTTACTAATTACTATATGATTAACTTATTACCACTTTTACTTCTTCTTTTTTGGTCAAATTACTTTATTGTTTTTTATAAAGTCAAATTACTCTTTGCATTGTAAATAATAGTAGTAACTAAAATCTTAAAACAAAATATTCAACCTTTCCCATTATTGGAATGGTAATGTCTTCAACACCATTGACCAACGTTAAGGAATGTCTTTTAATATTTTTGGAACCTAAATGCTAATACTGTATACCACAATCACTTATGAGTATTGAAGTTGAGATAGAGGAGGTACAAGGAGACCTTATCTGCAGAAGACAAAAAGCCATTTTTAGCAAAACTAAAGAAAGAAAAAAGATTGAAACACAAATATGCGCCACTCGTAGTCCACCCCTATCTCTTTGGCAAAAGCCACTTCACTCTTTTTCCCTTTTTATATATTAAAAATAAAGATTCTTAAGGCTCTTCATATTTTGCTTTTTGTCAACTCTTTCTTTGCCATCTGTTACAAACACCAAACTCTCCTGATTCATCAGTTTTAAGTCTTCTTCAAGTCCCAGGTAACTTCTTCTTAATTGTTTCCTCTTGTGTTTTGTTAACTTTTTTTCTAGCATTCTTGATCTGTTGTTCTTGTCACTTGTTTTGTTTTCTGGTAAGAGAATAGAATCTTGTTGTAATAAAGTTAAACTCTGTCTTTCAGTTGCTAATCTAAGCTTTGGTTCCAGTAGATCTTAGGGTCCACACATTTTACTAATTAATCCACTCTCTCTACTTTTTAAACATGGATCATCACACCTTTTTGGTATTATAATGGATCTCTTTGTCTTTTGCTTTTAATTTAATGTATTTTGGTTACTTACTAATCACCTTTTTGCATAGTGAATTGGGTTTAGTTTAATCACCAATCTGGTCAAGAATCTGAATGATTCAGACCAAAGTACACCAGCAATCTGGATGATTCAGACCAAAGTACAAAAGTCTTTAGATTCTTGATTTGGATTTTGATTGACTTTTGGTTTTTGATCAGGGATCATCAATCCAATGGCTCAGATCTTAGCAGCTTCTCCAACATGTCAGATGAGAGTGCCTAAACACTCATCAGTCATTGCATCATCATCCAAGTTATGGAGCTCTGTTGTGTTGAAACAGAAGAAGCAGAGCAACAACAAAGTCAGAGGCTTTAGAGTTCTTGCTCTCCAATCTGATAACAGTACTGTCAATAGAGTTGAGACTCTTCTCAATTTAGACACCAAACCTTACTCTGACAGGATCATTGCTGAATACATTTGGATCGGAGGATCTGGAATTGACCTTAGAAGCAAGTCAAGGGTATGAATGATACTCTACATTGTATAGTAACCTTTTAATGTCAAGAACTATGATACTAATACTGTTTATGAATGGTTTCAGACTATCGAAAAGCCGGTGGAGGATCCTTCTGAGCTACCTAAGTGGAACTATGATGGTTCGAGTACCGGTCAAGCACCTGGTGAAGATAGTGAAGTGATTCTATAGTAAGAATTTTTTGTCACATTTATAATCTCATTCTCTCTTTTATTTCACAATCTCATACACCATTGTTTTATTTAGCCCGCAAGCTATCTTCAGAGATCCTTTCCGTGGAGGCAATAACATCTTGGTACGTGTCATTAATTGAGTTTGATAGTATAAGCAATTTTTTTCATAATGATATACTAATTATTGAGATTTTGTTATTTGAAGGTTATCTGTGATACTTGGACACCAGCTGGTGAGCCAATTCCAACAAACAAACGTGCTAAAGCTGCTGAGATCTTCAGTAACAAGAAGGTCTCTGGCGAGGTTCCATGGTTCGTCACCACCCTTAAATTTCATTGTAAATCACATTTACTTACAATTTGGTGCTTAAGTTTGAATACTTGATCATGGTTATAGGTTCGGCATTGAACAAGAGTACACTTTACTTCAGCAAAACGTCAAATGGCCTTTAGGTTGGCCTGTTGGAGCGTTCCCTGGTCCTCAGGTGATAAATCAAGTCAAGCCAAAACAGTGTTTTCTTGTGGTGTTGGTAACAAAAAAAGTGACCAATTCTGTTTTGTTGTCAGGGTCCTTACTACTGTGGAGTTGGAGCTGACAAGATTTGGGGGCGTGACATTTCAGATGCTCATTACAAAGCTTGTTTATATGCTGGAATTAACATTAGTGGTACTAATGGTGAAGTTATGCCTGGACAGGTCTCTTTCTCAATGGAGCTCTGGTAATATATTCCGTTATTTGTTTGTCAATCCTCTGATGTTATTAAAACGTTTGTGCAGTGGGAGTTCCAAGTTGGCCCGAGCGTAGGAATTGATGCAGGTGATCATGTTTGGTGTGCTAGATACCTTCTTGAGGTAATTCAAAGTCTTTTTTTGTAGAGATCTGTGAGAGTGTTTAGCCCTCGTAACTGTTGTTATCTTCTTGCAGAGAATCACAGAACAAGCTGGTGTTGTCCTAACACTTGATCCCAAACCGATAGAGGGTGACTGGAACGGTGCTGGTTGCCACACCAATTACAGTACCAAGAGCATGAGAGAGGAAGGAGGATTTGAAGTGATCAAGAAGGCTATCTTGAACCTCTCGCTTCGCCACAAGGAGCACATCAGTGCCTACGGTGAAGGAAACGAGAGAAGGTTGACCGGAAAGCACGAGACAGCTAGTATTGACCAGTTCTCATGGGTATGTATATGCTGTGGTAGTCTGAATGATTTCACATATAAGTGTGTCACTCTACTCATTTGCTTTAAAACATTTTGACTACGCAGGGCGTGGCTAACCGTGGATGCTCTATTCGTGTGGGACGTGACACCGAGGCGAAAGGAAAAGGTACTGTTTCAAGGATGGTTACACACATTTTTGGTATGCAATATATTTGCTAACATGTATTGTTGTGAATTGGAATATAGGTTACTTAGAAGATCGCCGTCCAGCATCTAACATGGACCCATACATTGTGACCTCACTTTTGGCAGAGACCACACTCCTGTGGGAGCCAACTCTTGAGGCTGAAGCCCTTGCAGCTCAAAAGCTTTCTTTGAATGTTTAAAATTAGTCGAAACTTTCATGAATCTGATGAACACACGTGTCTATGTGGTCTCTCAAGTTGTTTAAACATTCGGATTAAGACATTGTTTGTTGTCTTTTCATTTGCATTTTTAAAACTCAGAATTGTATGGACAATGTTCATCCTTTTATATTGGTTCTTTTGACTGTTAGAGCATGTCCAATGGTTGAATTTAAGCTGGTTCTTAACTGTTGAAAGATTTAATGTGTAATTGTGTATTTAAGTGTAACATCCTCAATCTCAAAGGTTGGGCTTTCATTTAAATTAAATGATAAGCTTCAGCCCATAAGCCCAAGTGATTATAAACCTCAAAATTGGAAGGGTTTTGACTATGTGTGTTGCCATATATGTGTATAAGCGTAAACATCTCTCTCAACACCGCCAAGAGAAGAAACGAGAGAGAGAGGGAGAGACAAAGACTGAGACAAAGGAGGATCGTAGTGGGCAAAGTCACCATCGTTGCTTCGTACGTGGCCGTCTTTCATTGAAGTTGTTGCCGGTTAGAGGATCGTAGTGGGCAAAGTCACCATCGTTGCTTCGTACGTGGCCGTCTTTCATTGAAGTTGTTGCCGGTGCTAACCGGAGTCGAGCCTTGTCATCATTGGTTTGTTGGGTAAGGAAACCTAACCTGTTTATGTCTTCTTCTTCTGCAAGTTCGTGTTTTGATCTCATAAACTCTTTAGTTTAAGGTTTTGTTTGTGAAGAAGAAAAAGACGAAACTGTGACAAGTAAGGGTTTTGTGGACTAATTTCCCGTCGAACCAAAGAGAGTTACTTCGAGATTTTTCCGTCGCTGGATAGATCTTGCTGCAAGGAATCCATAGAAATTGACGGTATTTCAAACGAACGTATATTCCATTCTAAATCCATCTCGAAAGTTGAGGGAAAATCACTGGTTCTGATTTCTGCAAAACCCTGTTTTTCAGATAAACTTTCAGATTCAAGTTGGAGTTTCTGGAGGAGATTTTCGGTAAGACCTGAGCTGTTTAGAAACCATAGACGGTGGTTTTTGATACAAAAAGTGTTAGGGAAGCTATCTGAGCCGTCAAAACCGTCAGAAAAGGTAAATCATAATCACCATAACGATTGCTTCTTACGCAAGAAATTTCTGTTTCTGCCAATTCCTGAAACCCTAGATACACAGATTCAATGTGTCATCTTTAGAACAGCGTATAGAGGTCTCAACGTATTTCGATCGGAATGAATTTTTGTGGACAGTTACGTCGCACTATAGGGTTGAGAATCAACGGTGGGATTAAGAAGTTAACGGTCCATTGTTAAGTTACTAGCACGTTTTGGTGACACTTAAAGATTGATTTGGTTCTCCAAATTCTAAATTTCAGTTTGATTTTTCTTTTCAGGTTTTAAAGTCTTGAATGATGATGAAGACCAAGGAGGCCGATGCCTCGACCGTGAACGGGGCCTCGACCGGCTTCAGTTGGGACATCAACAGGTGTTCGGCTGGGGCTGCAGCGACAAGCGTCTGGTGGGACATCAACAGGTGTCCGCTTCCCAATGACGTTGATGTTCGTCGGGTGAGTCCGTTTATAAAACGGGCGTTGGAGAAATTAGGCTACACTGGTGCTCTCACAACCACTGCCATTGGCATACTAACAGACGTTCCTCATGACTTCCTCACACAAGTCTATTCTTCTGGAATCGCTATTCACCACATCCCTCTTGGTTAGTGTCTTTTTACATTATTAGATTGGATTTTTTGTAGATGAATAGGTTGAACAATTTTCTTTTATAATTTGTCAAATGGTTGCATGTAGATGAATGGTTGGGAAATTTCGGTATTGATCACAATAAAAAGTTGAACATCATTTAAATAATTTAAACAATTTTCTTTTATAATTAATTCATTTTTTAACTTTTTGACAAATTTTTGGTTTCGGGTTTTCGGGTAGAGGAATTTAAGACCCAATACGGTAAATTTTTGGGTTCAATTTCGGGTCTAATTTTTCGGGTTGGTTCCGATTCTGGTAATCGGTTTCGGTTTTTTTTCCCAGGCCTAAATGGTTCATTCAACTCTCTGGACTACATTTTTTTGAGAGTTTATCTTTTAATTCTTGAAGTTTCTGAAACAGATATCTTTGAACTTAGTTCGGCTGTCATTTATTGGACTTGGGACAATCTACCTCCGTCTAATATAATGCTCATATCAAATGAGTTAATCTTCTCGAGTCTTCTTGACAAGCTATGTGGATTCGGATACAACGTCGTTCGGTCAATATTTCCAGATGATCCTCAGCAAGCCGCGTCCGCTTCCACTTCCCAGGGCCGTACTTATTCTGGGAAAGCTTACTGGCAAGCTTACGGGCAGATGCTATGGGTTCGGAGGCACTAGAAGAGGACAAGTGTAGTGAAACGTGTGAAACTGCCTTTCCTTGTGCGCAATTCATAGTTGTTGTCCAAGGCTTTGAAAATTTCTCCACGCATCTCAAGAGTGAAGAACATAGAAAGAATGTAAGCATCCTATCCAAAAAAAGACAGACTTGTTGTGTCCATACATTTTTCATTGTCTAACTACATATGTAGGGTTCTTCTAGTTATCTGTTGCCTTAATTTGACTAGATTTTTTTTCCGTCCGAGCAGGGACGATACTTCGATAACGATACAAAGCAGCTGAAAGCAAGAAGAAGAAGAAGAAGAAGAGGATATAAGAGTTGATGGGTCCATATGGCGAATGTCAAGACTCGCTTTTACTTTTCAGTTAACTAATACTTTTATAAGAAATTTTCACGGAAGTGGACGAAAAAAGATTTGCTCTCACCGTTTGTCAAAGTGAGAACTGGTTTTCACGGTTTGTCTTTTCATTCAATTTCGGACCAAATTACCCTGAGAAAACTTAATAATTGCACAAACCAAACCGTGCAGCAGTTCGTATCGGTTAAGTTGATGGCATAAACCAAACCCTACAGCAGTTGTTTTCGGTTTAGTTTATGCGGTTCAGTTTTGAAAAAGACAAAAAAAAAAAAACTGAAACGAAGAAACCGAAGAAAAAGAAAAAGAGAAGAGAGTAACGGAGAGATTTGAGAGAGAATTAGAAAGCGAAAC
>Ga0041059_1001078_pt1 | contig 21733 bp, 13 predicted proteins | sample AraColnosormetaG_FD_56232 | JGI IMG/M metagenome (GOLD analysis project Ga0041059, IMG submission 56232) | Arabidopsis roots microbial communities from North Carolina, USA - Col MF nosort | ecosystem: Host-associated > Plants > Roots > Unclassified | place: USA: North Carolina | collected... | reverse complement strand
ATGGCTACTTTAAATTTAAAAAAAAAAAAAAAAAAAAACCTCTACGAGCCTCCACAAATCCGCTGTTAAGACAGCTGTCAAAATTAATAGATGGGGTTAGTCTTAATATCTGATTAGTTTTGGGGGTTAAACTATAATTATATAAAGTAGTTAATTAGTCGGAGATTGGTTTACTAATTTGATACGTTTCATAGTCAAGCTTTGGTTATATGTGTTAAAAATTAGTAATGGAAATTGAATCATTGGACAGTGGACACGTAACGTGACGCCATTGATGATGAATCATTTGTTGAATTGAACTGCACCAAGTTTGTTTTCTAATTTCCATATGCGGCGGCCAACCGTAATTACTCATTAAAAAAAAACAAATAGTAATCTTACGACATTAGTTAAATACTTAAATATAATTTGGTTTGAACTTGGATTTAATAGGAGTGAGGAAAACAAAATGTTGACCCTTTCAAGAATTAACATATTTTTTGGTAAGAAATCTTTCAAATGTTTTTGTTTTTGACAACAACAAAATACCTTTGAATAGTTATTAATATTATATAATTTTAATGACTTCTTATCAGTGTCATTCTATGTCTAGGAGGACCAAAAACGAATAAATATGTAACAACACACAACACTGATAAACGAATCGAACTATGCATCCAAAAAGTTGACGACTATATATGTTTAGTGTTTCTCTATTAAATTATACCTCTTTCAAAAATATACGCATACAATTGAATAATGTATAAATATTTTGTTACATGCAACAGTGTATAGTTTATAGTAAAGGAATTATGAAATATATTTTTTACAAAAAAAAAATGAAGCAATATATCAATTCTGCCACCAACCACATGTAATTTAAATGTTAGGTAGGTAGAACAAATGGTGAAGCTAACACTATGTATAAAGTGACTAGTTAATATCCATAAGTAGTTGATGAATGTTTTTTTTATGTCATTTGTATCAAAAGTTATAAAATTGTTAAAGGGATTAGTTCGAAAAGAGATATGCAAGACATATATAAAGATGCTTCCCACACTATTAAAAAAACAAAATACACATTGTCGATCATACAAACATAACTAACATGGTTAACTAACTTGATGCGGTCGGAGCTAATAAAAATTAACACATTCTCCGACAAGCGGTTGACGATAAAGACCAAATAGGTTTAAGCAACTTAAGAGTTATGAAGAGAAGAGCAGGTGGCCTAACTACGAAACCAATATGTCGACTTCATCATAAATGTGACCATTCCTATGAATCTGTCCACCTCATCTATCGACACGACAAACTTTATTTATGACATCATTTTCAATTTACTCATCCCCATTCTCTTTTCCAATTTTTTTTATTTTTTTCCTCTTAAAAGTATAGAGATTCCATCAATATAAATGTCACGTTTAAGGACAAAATAAAATTAAAGGTGTTATGTTTAACATGGACAACATTAACGGAAAATAACATAAATTGGTAAAAAATAGCATTTTTTAAATTACTTGATCAATTTTTTATTTTTATTTTAGAATATGCACTAAATAACTATGGATTGTAAAATAACTAACAAAATAGCCATGGCGTCAGACCATACTCTCTTTCTTCACTTGCAATTACCTTTCTACCCATTTTCGTATTTTATATATATATATTACATGCTGTTTTTCAAAATCATATAAAACACTTAGAATCATCTCATCTTTCTTTTTTCCACCACCACAACCACCACATCTTCCACCATCACAACCACCCGATCTCTTTTTCGATAAATGTAGGCTCCCAAACGTTATTTATATTGATAGATCATCTCTCCTTCAATTTGCAGAAGATTTGTCATTTTTTATTCGATTTTGATTCTTTCTTGGAATTTCCGTCGTTATGTTTTTTTTTAAATTGTATGTTATTTTCTTTTATACCACGCTACTTTTTCGAATTACACGTGATAACTAGAAATCTCTCTCTCCCAACATGCTACTTTTTCATATAACACATTATTTATTAAAATCACATATAATTTCTTCTAAAAACATGATTTAAATGTTAAAACTTTCTTAAATCTATTATTTTATCTTCGTATAAGCTTGTTCCTGGTTCAACTTTTCAAATGAAACGATATTTGTTTATATAACATGTTATTTGTGTAAAATGTACGTTATAAAATGTCATCTTTTTTATAAATACCGTGCTATTTTAACATGTTTCATGCGATTTGCTAAAAACATTAAATATATCTACATAAGCTTGTTTTTTGTTCAACTTGCAAGGATAGTTTTATATTTTCTTATGCCGTCATATAGTTATATATCCATAGAAAAACTGACAATGGTTAGTTACTTGATTCTTTTCAATTCTATAGTTAGTTTCTAATATTACTCTTTTTTTTTTGATAAAGTACTTGGTCAACTTGATAAAGTATATTTGTATTTAAAAAAAAAACAGAATCTTATCAAATATATTGAATCATATGCATGCTATGACTTGTACAGTAAGGATATCTTTTTCGTCTCAGACTTTTTTTTTTGTATGATATAAGTTATTGCATATCAAACTATATAAAAGCATGGTTTTAACTTTTAACAAAACATTTTCTGTTTTTTTTTTTGGCACATACAAGTTTTAGCAAAACATAAAACGCAAAAATTCCTCGAATGTACAGGGACTATATATATATAACTATTAATCCGAGTATCCGACGTATAATTTCATGTAACCGGCTATTAGTAAATTTAATAATATCATAAACATTTCACCCAAAAAAACAAAAAAAAAACTTATAAACATCACTTTTTGAGAATTAAAATTATAAGGATGTAAAAAAAAAATGTCAAGAAAACAATAAAGATTTTATATTATTTGATCTAATCACCATAAGACTAGGCAAATCCTTTCTGTTAAGATGTTTTAATTAAAATACTTAGACTAAAAATATTTAATTTTAATAAATCATCAAATCATTAAAAAATTGCATAATACAAATAGTCATAACATAATAAATCAATAGAATATAATTACATAGGAATTCGAAAACAAAATATTTATATTATAAAATAGAAAAAGTAATTAATAATATTTTCTTTGATCCTAGATTAATTAACCCATTTCTCATAAAGTCAGAACTAATAATAACAACCCATCATGGAGAAGTGAATCTGATGAGTTGTTCTTTTAATTAATCGTTTTAAAGACTTTAAAGATTCCAATTCCACTAACAGAAGGCCACACAACACATATGCATCATGCTTATTGATTATTGCTAAGTGGGTCGCCTTAATAGACTAATTCTACTTCTATTTTCTACTACTAAACTTGTTTTCTCGTGAAAGTGGAAGGCACACTTAAAAAGCTTTTTATTTCATTAATCCAATGATACTGTAGTGTAAGTATAATTTATTTTGTTCAATTTTTCTCTCTTATGAAAAGTTCTATTAAAACTAACTTTTTACTAGTTAATCGCTATAGAACGAAATCCAGGATCAATATATAACCTATTTCACTCTACAAGTTCATTTATTTTATGTCATTCCGATATTATTCAATGTTATTAATCAAATCTAATACATGATCGTAGACAAACATAGAATTGGTAAGAGCATAAGGTCCACTACTAAGCCATCATATTGTTAAATTTCAGTTTCTCTGTTTTTTTTTATTGGAACTCTTTTATATTCATCCAATAGTAATGAGTTGTACTGTACCAATAGTAATACGCTTCCATGATTACGATAAACAGATCATTTTGACCTATAAAAATAAACACGATCAATTCGTTTACCGACTACTTTAAAAGTGTCATCGAGCCCAAGGAGCAATAAATTAAGAATATAAATTTGCATCGACAAAAAACTATGCCTTTGACCGGATTAACGTAATTAATTAAAAAGTTTCTTTCTGTTTAAAATATTAAAAAATGTATAGTAGTTGAATAAACTAATGCACGAATTTTATATAGAAATAGTAAATGGTTGGTTTGGGTTTGGCTATTAGTGAGCGTGGACAACACAATTGTATTTTCCTTTTGTTATTTCTAATACAACTTCAAACTGATCAACTGTCATTTTGACGCTATGCTGCGTCTCGTGCTGCACAATTAGTTTCGATTTATTATTTGTTTTTCTAGCTCAAATATTAGACTTGAATACAAACTTTGTTTTCATATGTTATTTGTATTTTTCAAATTAAACAAAGAAAAAGAAGTAGAACAGGTCGGTTGATATTGAAATGTATGAAACTCGTCTTTGCTTGAAATAGAAGTTTTGAATCCAATAAAATCTTATAAAAGCATCATGCACATTAATTAGGCTAACATGTAAATACAACGAGAATTCATATGGGTGACCAAGATTCACATATTTCTAATACTTAACAGAAAAATACAAATTTCAACCAACAGTAAAAAGAGCATGTAGCCTAGAAAATAAATGCAATGAACTTGCCAATGTAAATTCAATCGCCTCTTGCTGTCTTTTTAGTTATCTTTTTCATAGTAACTTTTAGTTGATTGATAACTTTATGGAAAATATAATTCAAAACGTCATATCTCTTTCACACAAACAAAACTTACCTATTTGATCAAAACATTTTTCACGTGGTTCACTGAACCAGAAAGACATAAACATTTCTTTTTCACCTCTCATCTATTTTACTATTTAAATATCAAACCAACTTAGTATTACTAATTGTTTTTATTTTGTCTTCTTTCTTCCAGTTTACAAATCTAATTTTTCCTACACATGTTTTTCCACCTTAACGAACTTTCACTATTGTCTGATAACTGAAAAACACATAATGCTGAATGTAAACGCTTTTCTTGATTAACAAGATTTATTAAATGAAGTTGACAACAAGAAGCAAATTGGCACTTGCCAATAGATTTATATACAAAAAAAAAGAAGAGAAGAGACGCGACTTCTCGGAGCAGATTGAGGCCAACGAACCAATTGTTCGTCCATGTGCTCCGCTTCACATGTGTCATGCGGCGTAATCGTAATCTGTATATTCTAAATTGTTATTTAATTAATTGTTAGCTTAACCTATGTTTTTGGACTCTCTTACACTACTACCATTAAACTACTATTCGCTATAAAAATATATATATATTGTTAGCAGAAAAGGAAAGGTTTGTTGAATCCAAATGATCGTAGTCCAACGATTTTGTTAAGATTTGAGCTCCACTATCACTTTGTGAATTTCAGCTTATTTCTCTTACAACCGTATATGCTCTAGAATTTATCCGGTTCTAAGTATATAGAAACCGGTATACAATATAAAGTTTTTTTTTCTTCAAACAATTCTTTTCCTTCAGAATCTTATATGTTAAAGGTATGGTACGTTTTGCACACACAAAAAAAAGTTATGGTACGTAAAAGTCTAAAAGATAGACGTGGACAAGAGAAAAACAATTAAAATGTGTGATGAGACTGAAATGAGAATCTTGATGAATAAAGATTTTTATCACATTTTCATTCTATTCTAGAATTCGTGATGATAACGAAAATCTGTGCGACTAGAATCACGTCTCAAGAAAACAAAATTTTTCCTTTTTTTGTTTGTCAAGTCATGTTTTTACATTAGGACATCAAATCCTGTCTCAATGGAATATGCATTCCATAACACACGTATCAGAACAAGGCCAAACGAAAGAAATTGTAATTATTGCCACGTTTGGTGAAAGAAGCGGGATCGAACCTTGGCCATGTCAATGTGTCGGGGATAGTGGTGACCATGACGAGCCATTTGGCAATAAAAATGAATATTTTCTTGTTTTGGAAGTTATTAATTTTGGAGTAAGAATGGGGAGAAGAGTCAATGTGGCCATTTGGATAGTTGAGGAGTCTTTGTATCAATCAATGGCCACACAATAAAAGACTCTTTATCACCTTTCACTGATTCTAAGGGTCAAAAGCTCTCTCTCTAGTCTCTATAGGGCCCTCCTCTTATAATTTAACTATATAAACTACATTTCTTGGAACTTTATGTTTTGGCCATAGTTTGTGTCCTAGTTCATTAGTGTATTTTTCTTGTTTGTTTAATAGTACCACTCTCTATATGTAGTGTTAGTTGTAGGGCTTAGGTTTTGGTTGATATATTTCTGCATTTGAGTTATATGTTTTAAGGTTTAATTTCTCTTTAAGTAAAACGAATTTCAGGTATTATTAGGATCTTTTTTGGTATGAAAGAAGCCTGTCCCCTAGACCATGTTAGGTGGACTACAACACGTTTTTTTTCCTCACTCTGGAAAAGACAAAAGAGATTCTCCTTTTTGACATTTTTGCTACACTTGTCAAGATTTTAATTTGATAGACAGTAAAAGATGTATAAAAATGTACTCAGAATTGTAGAATCATTTCTATATCAAATCTCCACGTCTCATACTTACTTTAAACAAAAGTTGAAGCATATTGAAAGAAAATCGATCCAATTTAAACATTCTCATATAAATCCTTGATATTACATTTTTTTGGATGCTATTCCTTACGAATAAAAAATATTATCAAAAGTTATTCGAATACAAGGAATTACGAATTTGATTTACATATGCAGAACAAACTTTAGACAGATGTATTGCAAATCATTGTGTTTCTATTATAATCATGAAAAGAATACCATAGTATAAAGCTTTTACTAAAAAGCTCTTATTACAACCTAAAAGCCAAAAGCATACATTACCACAACATACACAGAGACTACAACGGTTTAGTCCCAAAAAGAATGATTCATTTGTTATATACATAAGAACCTGAGCCAAATGGCTACATAGACTTATGGTCCAAGCTGGACCTTGTGAACAACAATGCTGAACCATTTACACACCTAAGTACAAGTAACCTACTGTCTATATAAGTCCCACACACAAGCTTAGAAAGATCGAACATTTCCGGCGGAATTTGCTTTCTAACTTCTCCAATCACACTCCCAGGTGAATCTATATGATCATTCATGTTCATCGTCACTTCGATTTCTCCAGAGACGAGTTTTGCTACAGGAAGACTCGACGGAAACTCCTTGAAGGGCACGACTTTTTTCCATTTCTCGGTTTCAAGCTTCTCGGCTAAACCTTCTTCAGCATCTGGTTCACCCATTGAGAACTTACCAATGTTCTTTTTCTCTTCTTTGAGGTAAAGTCTTTTTCCAGCTATTAGTCTGAATTGAGAGAGCGTTTGTAATTTCCCAGCAGCTCCGATTTTGTTGTGTGGCCAGTCTTTGCTGGTTATGGCAGTGAAGCGTATATCAGAGGTAAAGGAAAGTGAAGTGTTGTTTATGGATTCTGAAGCTCGAGTTATCGTTAAGTGAACGTTGCCTATTAAGGCACGTGTGGAAGGCTGACGCAGAGTTAGACCTATGTGCTTTCCAGTTGAGTATAAAAGACGCCATCTTCCCGGTAAAAGCTCCAACCAACACTGTGTTAAACAAGAGATTAAAACAATTTTGTTTTCACACATAACACACTAGAATAAGCAATACATATATCAAAGCTCAAGAATCATGAGAGGTGGTAATTCATACGTTTGGCTTTGGATAAGGATTTAGCATCTCCATCAGTCCAATGAAGTGGGCAAGTCTTTGGCGCTGTATAAGAATCGTTTCCGGTTAGATGACTGAGCGGGTGAGTAAAGGTTCAAACATTTTAAACCGACAGCAAAATATCTCATATATACACACCTGAGGCATGCGGTAAATGTATTCTTCTGAAATCTTTACTGCGGTTGATCCAAGACCCCATCTGATGATATCCATTGATGGGGCAACACGCCATCTTGGTCCACATAGAAAGGGATGCTTAAGAGCATCCAAGCAACTGCACCAAACCCCAACAGAATTTATAAATGTAGCTTCTGAGTGTTTAGCCTATAGATTGGTAATACTATCGTGCACTAATGTTATGTTACCTTATTCTTTCAGAAGGTCTGGTAGCAATTAACAAAGATAAAAGGTGCCAACCTGCTCCCCAGTTTCTATCAAGTATCTGAGAGAAAAAAAACATTTGCTAAATCTCACATCGAATGAAAGAACTAGTAATAGCACTTAGCTGATTACTTACTTGCACTCCGGTATTTCCAGATTCAGAGTTTGTATTGAGCGTCGTCACAAAAAACTCCCGCAGCGAGGAAGGATCATTCCCCTAGATATATATTTAGAAGAAAATTTAACGAAAATCAACATACAATTCATAACATCAAACTATGTAGCCTAAGTAATAATACCTTTGCCAGGAAAGACTTCAATTTCGCAAAGATTAATGGATCCATCAATTCTTGAAGTACCATTTTTGCCATCATGAATCCAACACATCTTTGATCATGAAAAAGAAATTTAAAATTAAGCCGAGTAATGTCAACAAACAGATATTATAATTACGATCTCTTCTCAAAATACCTCATGTCAAATGCTATCATCATTTGTCGTCTGTCCATGGTACTGTAAGCGTTGCTAGTACTTGGAACATCCCCGTTAAAGTCAGCAGCATTTCCGAGAATCCCTACCTATAGTCGGAAATGAACTCTGATTTTAATTGACAAAACTGAAACATGAATAATAAAACTTCACTACTCAAAGTCTAAACTAACTTTGATATGTCTATCCACAGGGCTAATATGCACATTTTCCAATCTCAGTTCTGTGTGAGCCAGACCATGGCTGTGCAAGTAATTGACCTTCAAGTTTGAACAAACACCAAAAAACATGTTAAGAAGATCACAACGAAAAGTAAGAAATATGCTGCTTGTTCGAAGGACCAAATTACATACTCCGATCAAAATATCCCTCATTAGTGTACGGATTAGTCTTAACTGCCTTGAAACTGCAGGCCCTCCAGTAGTATCATCACCCACCCTTCGAAAGGATTCTTCATCTAATGCAAGAGTAGCTTCTAATGTTGGAATCCAATCAGATTGTTGAAGCCAGTGCCTAATCGAGAAACTTCCATGGCACTACAAGAAGAGATAAAAATTAATGAATGGTAGAAAAATATGATGAAACAGTCTATATGCACCATTTTGAGGCACTTACCCCATGTACAAGGGTAAATGAGTACTGATCATCGCTTAAGTTATTGGTGATATAACCGTGAACTTGCATTGAGTAAGAATGGTAGAGAAGTCTCCGACGAACTAGCTTCTTAAAAACCTGCAAGTAGTAAAAACCCCGGTCAACATTCTGAAGAGATTACAATAAGTAACATAATAGATTAAAAGGGAGGACGAACTTCTATAGCTCTTCTTCCTCGTCTTTGAGCTCGAGTGGTATTCAATTTCCGAAGAACAACTCCTTGGTTAAACAAAGGGCTGTGAAATTGAAGCACCACAGATGAAGCCTCTGAAATTCATCTTGAAATCTTGTAATACATATGAAGTAGAAACTGACCTATCTGGAACCTGAACTATAGCTTCAAACACAAGCTCATCAGCCTGTAAGAAAGTAAAAGTCAATGAGAAGCTAATCCAAAAAAAAGATAGAAAACATTTGACAATCATCAAATTTGGTAATACCCTGCCGCCATGACCAATGCTAACACGATCAAGAATCCTAAAATCAGACCACTTGAACTGCATCACATGTGCTGATTCATCCTCTAATGATACCGAAGGATTATCATCTATCTCCTCCACATTAGATGGTGACTGTCTTAAGGACGATGAACAATGAAATATCACAGATTTAGCACGAAATGATGAACTTCTGAGCTGCCATAGACTATGGTTTCGTTTATAACCAATGCTCGAGTTCCTAACAGAACGAAACACTTGTAAATTCGGCAGATTTGGAGTCGAACAAACACCACAAAGTGCCATCCAACAAAAACCCTCTACATACAAATTCAAAAGTAATCAACTTTTATATCAAATCACTCACAAACAAAGCAAACACAGCTACTTCACATTACTATTAAAGGAAACTCAATTCACCAACACTGATCTTCCAAATAATCCAGAAAGTCATAATCTTTATCTAATTTTAACACAAGAGAATCGAAGAGAGACTACGTGAACAACTTAATGCCGTAAATAGACAATCATTTCATCAATCATTACAACACTCGAATCAAAAGCTTACCAATCAAACAGATAGAGAGATAAAGAGAGATCTTGAGACGAAAGAAGCAACTTCACATTCAAAAGTTTGATTCTTTCCCAAATCAGAAGAAAAACTGAAAGTCGTATATAACGACAGAGAGGCTCGTGATAGTTGCGTGATGAAGTACGCCTGAGGCATCGCGCCTCGAGGTCGACCCACGTCAACCTCTGCCTCTCAAATATCTCATCCCAACTCTCATTGGGCCTTATTGGGCCACTACCTACGTAATGGTCCTTTTATGGGCTTCATCTGTCTCCAGTTTTGAGTTACGTGACGTAATAAACCGAAGCACTGCTTTACTAAACCGGACGAAAGCGATAACGTTAGGGGATCAGGGCATAAACCGTAATAATACCCACGATCACTGGTTAATATGGTCATTAGCTAATAAAAACTCTCATTGGGCATTACTAGGCCAATAACTTCTTAATGGGCCTTTATTGGGCTCCAGCTGTTTCCAGTTTTTGAGTCGCGGCGTGACGTGGCACGACGCTAGCGAGAAATAACCGAACCACTACTTTCCCAAAAACCGGACGAAAGCAAAATCCGATCTGATAACGTGCGTGGCAAAAAACTGTAATAAAACCCACGATTAAAGGATAAGATAGTCATTAAACAAATAATCCCTTAGTCTTCCTCTTGTCTGAAAAAAAACAGTTTCTCGTTTTCTTCAACATTGAAAGGGCATTAAGCCTCCTCTCTCTCTCTCTCTATCTTCTCTATATCTCCCGCTCCGTGGTTCTTTTGTAATTTTCTCCAATTAAATCTCGCCGCCGGCTTTCAAATCGCCGGCGATCTAGATTCTTCCGCCGCCGTGAGAGTCTTTTTTTAATCTTTAAGTCCGCTGTAAGATTCAATCAAACCAAAGTCCCTAAAAACCTCAATCTCGATTTAGGGTTTGAAAATTCGATATTTTTGGGGGGTTTTGCGATTGTTAGAGATTGTGGAAGATGCCAAGGAGTACGAGGCATAAATCGAGTAAGCATAAAGATGCGACGAAGGAGTATTCCGATTCGGAGAAAGAGACGAGTTTGAAGGAGAAGAAGAGTAAAGAGGAGAGTAGTACTACTGTTAGGGTTTCGAAGGAATCTGGTTCTGGTGATAAGAGAAAAGAGTATTATGATTCTGTTAATGGTGAGTATTATGAGGAGTATACTTCTTCTTCGTCGAAGCGTAGGAAAGGGAAGAGTGGTGAGAGTGGTAGTGATAGGTGGAATGGTAAAGATGATGATAAAGGTGAGAGTTCGAAGAAGACGAAGGTTTCGAGTGAGAAGAGTAGGAAGAGAGATGAGGGAGATGGTGAGGAGACGAAGAAGAGTAGTGGTAAAAGTGATGGGAAGCATAGAGAGTCTAGTAGAAGGGAGAGTAAAGATGTTGATAAGGAGAAAGATAGGAAGTATAAAGAAGGGAAAAGTGACAAGTTTTATGATGGTGATGATCATCATAAGTCCAAAGCTGGTTCTGATAAAACTGGTAAGATATCTTGATCTGATATCAAATGGTTGATTTGTAGGAACCTGAAAATGGATACATTGCCTTTAGTTAGTGTTGTTTTGAAAGACTGTTCCTTTGGTTCAGAGTTCTTACTAGAATATGAACTTAGATGCCGATTTAGCGTCTTTACTTGTTGTTATGTTCTATTCTACTGCCTTTTCTAAGATTAATGGAGGTAGTGTTGCTTTACTTGCTGTTATGTTGGAGGCTGTGTTTAACTGGTTAACATAGGTGTATTTTGATGAAAGATTTCTCACATTTAGTTGGATAGTCTAGAAAACTGCAAAGGGTCTTATGCTAATTATTCTCTTACTTTTGAATTCAGAATCAAAAGCTCAGGATCATGCAAGGAGTCCAGGTACAGAAAATTATACTGAGAAGCGATCAAGGCGTAAGAGGGATGATCATGGTACTGGAGACAAGCATCACGATAACAGTGATGACGTTGGTGACAGGGTTCTCACTTCTGGAGATGACTACATTAAAGATGGAAAGCATAAGGGGGAGAAAAGCAGAGATAAATATCGGGAAGACAAAGAAGAAGAAGACATCAAACAGAAAGGTGACAAGCAGAGAGATGACCGACCTACTAAAGAACATCTGAGGTCTGATGAAAAGCTCACTCGAGATGAGAGTAAAAAGAAATCTAAATTTCAGGATAATGACCATGGTCATGAGCCTGACAGTGAACTTGATGGATATCATGAACGTGAACGCAATCGGGACTATGATAGAGAAAGTGACCGAAATGAACGGGACCGCGAAAGAACTAGGGATCGTGATCGTGATTATGAGCGAGATAGGGACCGTGATCGAGATAGGGATCGGGAACGTGATCGCGATCGACGGGATTATGAGCATGATCGTTACCATGACCGGGATTGGGACCGTGATAGGAGTAGAGATCGTGACCGGGATCATGAGAGGGACAGGACTCATGACAGAGAAAAAGATCGTAGTCGTGACTATTATCATGATGGGAAACGGAGTAAAAGCGACCGTGAAAGGGATAATGATCGTGATGTGTCGCGTCTAGATGATCAAAGTGGTCGGTATAAGGATAGGAGGGACGGTAGGAGGTCTCCAGATTATCAGGATTATCAGGACGTAATCACGGGCTCAAGGAGTAGCAGAGTAGAGCCTGATGGTGATATGACAAGACCAGAGCGTCAACTTTCCAGTTCAGTGGTTCAAGAAGAAAATGGGTATGATTTTTCTTTAAGCAGTTTAGTGTAGTGGTTGGTGCTCTTTGTACTTGGAAACGTTTTGTGTGCTGTCTTTGGAATTTAATGTTTTTAGTTGTGGACTATTTTATTCTAATGGAGATTTGGGCTGCTGCCTGGATTTCAGATTTTATATTTTGTGGTAAGCTTTTGAAGAATATTGATCAATATTTTGTTGTGGTGAAACAGGAATGCCTCAGATCAGATAACTAAAGGGGCTTCTTCAAGGGAGGTGGCTGAGTTGTCTGGAGGATCAGAGAGAGGAACAAGACAAAAAGTTTCTGAGAAAACAGCAAATATGGAAGATGGTGTTTTGGGCGAGTTTCCGGCTGAAAGGTCTTTTGCCGCAAAAGCTTCACCCCGACCAATGGTTGAAAGATCTCCCTCTTCAACTAGTCTTGAGCGGAGGTACAACAATCGTGGTGGTGCAAGACGGAGTATTGAGGTTGAAGAAACAGGTCATAGGAACAACGCTAGGGATTATTCAGCAACGGAGGAGGAAAGGCATCTGGTAGATGAGACGTCCCAGGCAGAATTATCCTTTAACAATAAAGCCAACCAGAACAATTCTTCTTTCCCTCCACGACCTGAATCTAGGAGTGGCGTTAGTAGCCCTAGAGTGGGCCCTCGAGAAGAGGATAACAGGGTCAATACTGGTGGACGCTATAAGAGAGGCGGTGTTGATGCGATGATGGGAAGAGGGCAAAGTAATATGTGGAGAGGTGTCCCAAGCTGGCCATCTCCACTCTCCAATGGATATTTTCCATTTCAACACGTTCCACCTCATGGAGCTTTCCAAACTATGATGCCACAATTCCCATCTCCAGCTCTCTTTGGGGTGAGACCTTCAATGGAAATGAACCATCAGGGAATCTCTTACCATATACCCGATGCTGAGAGGTTCTCTGGTCACATGCGTCCACTTGGGTGGCAGAATATGATGGACAGTTCAGGCGCTTCTCACATGCATGGTTTTTTTGGGGATATGAGTAATAGTGTTAGGGATGAATCAAACATGTATGGGGGATCTGAATGGGACCAAAACAGGCGGATGAATGGCCGGGGCTGGGAATCTGGTGCAGATGAATGGAAAAGTCGAAATGGAGATGCGAGCATGGAAGTCTCATCAATGTCTGTTAAAGATGATAACTCAGCTCAGGTTGCTGATGATGAGTCTCTTGGCGGCCAAACAAGCCACTCTGATAATAACAGGGCAAAAAGCGTTGAAGCTGGGTCGAATCTAACATCTCCAGCAAAAGAACTGCATGCAAGTTCTCCTAAAACGATGGAGGAAGTTGCAGCTGACGATCCTGTTTCAGAAACAATTGATAACACTGAACGTTACTGCCGGCATTATCTCTCAAAGCTTGATGTATCGGCAGGACTTGCTGATGCCGAGCTGCGTAAATGCATTAGTTTATTGATAGGCGAAGAGCATCTAGCAATGGATGACGGGACTGCTGTGTTTGTAAATCTCAAGGTAAAATTCTCTATCCTCAGACATAGAAATCAATCATTCTATTTGTGTGCAACTTTGAGACCCTTTTCTCATATCTCTCTATATTCTTTTAATTACAGGAAGGTGGAAAGAGAGTGACCAAAAGCAACAGTAATTCCTTGAAGGCTCTTTCATTGTTTCCATCTCAAAACAGTTCAGTGTTTCAGGTACTGCACTAAGACAAGGAAAATAAGATTCTGGTAGTAGCTCCTGGCAATTCGAGACTTATGTCAATACAATAACCTGAGCTTCCCACTTGCAGATTGCTATGGATTTCTACAAGGAGCAAAGATTTGAAATAAAGGGTCTTCCAAATGTCAAAAATCACGAGGCTCCTCAAGTGCCTCCTTCCAACTTGGTTAAAGTTGAAAACAATGATGATCTGAATGATGCAAGGAATGGAAATAGTTCAATTGAGGCAACAGATATGAAAATTGCGGATGTATCAGATTCAGACACATCCCAAAAGGAACTGCAAAAAGTGTCGTCAAATGCTGGTGCCAAAATGGAGACAGAAACACGAGATGAAGGATCTTCGTCTCCCAATCCAGACAATTCACCTGAGGCTCTAAATGCTGTGTCGTCAGATCACATTGAAGGTTCTGAGGAAGCTATGGCTTCAGATCACATTGAAGGTTCTGAGGAAGCTGTGGCTTTAGACCACATTGAAGGTGATGAGCAAGAGGCTAAGCTAGATGATGGAGCTGGTGTAGACCAAACAATGGAGACAGCTCCTGAGCATGATGGTGTTCCAGAAGGTGATGCAGTTACCTTGACAGTAGCACCACCGACTCTCGAGGCTATGGATGTTGATGAGCGGAAAGATTTATCTGAAGATGAGAACATGGAAGAAGCAGAAGAGAAGAAGGGAGCTAATGATGGTGAGGAAGCTGAAGCTGATGATGGTGATGGAGATGGAAGTGTAGTTGTTGGGGATGTATCTCCGAAGGTAACCGAACCATTAGTTCATGAATCTGATGAGTCAGTAATAAGTCGGATACATCATTCACCCCAAAGTACACATTAAGACATTTCTATAATTCCATTTCATTTCTGTTTTGTTTTTTTTCTTTCTAAATCATTTTACTTCCAATGCATTTTTTTCTCTTTCTCAAAATCCATTGCTTCATATTCTTCTCATGTTCCTTTTGTGCCATCTTCACTCATTTCGTACCGAAAGAAATAATAAAAGAAAATAAACATTATAGAAACCAAAAATGATTTGCATTGTCTTTCTTTTTTGCTTTTCTGATCTTTTGAGTAATTTGAAACCCGAAAATGGATAAGGTCTGAAAATTAGCTATACAGAAATGCTAAATGTGAAAAAGGGCTTAGCTACAACTAGTCCTATTACCTACAAAATAAACGCCTTGGAGCTTTGAAGAAGTGTCTTATTCAGAAGTTTCATCAGCTTTAAACTCCATAAGCTTCCTATTCAAGTGTGGAGAGCAACGGGTTCTTGAGTTAGTAGTCATCGAGGACAAAACGATACTCGGCTTCTTCTTCTTCTTATGTGTAAGATCATCTACATAAAACTCTCTAATTCATGAATTTCCTGCAGTTGGGGGATTTACATAGACACGGCACCTTGAATTCATCAGGTTCATCTGGATCAAACAAGTAATCGTATCTGCAAAAACACACACAGCCATGTCATATTCAGTGAATCAAAGGGTGATACTTGAATTATGTTCAAGAGAGTGATGTGTATACGTTAACTCCTCGCAGGAAGCTACAGTGGTCTTGGCAATCAGAACAATCCGACTTTCGTCATCTCCTACACTCATAATCCTTGCATAGCAATTTGGCATACACTGCATCACACAACACACCATTTAGGTATAGGACTCAAGACTCTAATCTGTTGGTAATCACTCAACTTATTTATATACTTGATGGGTTGCTTACCGAATGGTTTATTAGTCGAGCAATATTCCCTTTCTCTGTCGCATCCACCACTACTTCCTCACTGATCTTAAACAGCTGCAACAAATTTAAAACAATAAAGTTTTAGAACTCTATGCACACATGTTAAGACTGCCACAAGGGATATATCGCTTTCAACTCACGTAGCAATCCTTCCCTTCTCTTCGATATCTTGCTTCCCTTAAGTCTGCAATGATTCCTCTCACTTGTTCCCCACGGTATTCAAGAACCTGGAAAGAAATTACATTTCAATATTCGTCAACACAACAGAGGAAATGCCGTAGATTTTCTTTCTTGGAAGAAGTATGTTCTGATGGCTCTGCTTACCATTTCTCCTTCTTGAATATTTCTTCTCGCAAAAAGGCCCCATCCATGTATACCAGATCGACCAAAGCAGACCCGTTCCATTTCTGTCCTCTGTCACAACACATGAAACTTGTCAGATGTTATTACAACAAGATACAACTATATAGTACAGTCTCCTTCAGATATGCGAGGAATGCTTACCTGCAAGTGGTGAAGCCGTTCCCTGAACGAGGAAAATGATTTGGGTTCTTCTGCCACATGCTACAAATTATATTCAACAAAATGACTCAGTCCCAAGTTGCCTATTCCAGGTGCATTATGCATATTGGCACTACAGAAAGATTATTTTTTACCCTGAATGCGTTCAAAGTTTGGATCGCTGCGGATGGATGATGACGTAGTCCTCCTGTGTAGTGAGGAATACCTTCTTCTTTCGTCCTCTAAAAATCACAAACACCCACATAATGGATCAGTCTTCTAAGCAAAAAAGGATTTAAACCTATGCATACAGAGTTTGTGAAAATTCAACAAAGATACCTTCTTGCTATTAACCGTTCTTTTATATAGTCGACAACGAGCAGAAGAAAATGGATCAATTGGTATGGTATCCTCTGCGGCAGACTCTTCAATTTCTTCTCTGTTTGCTAAAATAAGCCTCGTACCAGATTTCTTTTTATTTTGAACAAGACTTTTCGCAGAAAAGACCCCTGAAGGCGTCTGTATAATTAACACAGTATCTGGATTCGGAGCCCTACACCAAAAACAACAGAGAACAAATTCATTACCCAAAATCAGATGGAAATGATTTTGCAAACAAGGTTTTGAGAACATTTACCTGTGATAAGAACAATACGACACCATCTTTGTTATCTGTCGACCATTTTTCTCCAAGCAGTGCAACTACATTCGAAAAATGCATATGTTACCAAATGTTACAGCTCTTTGATTTAGTACTGGTCAAATGAAGAACTTATTATGGAACGGGATAAATCAGAAATAATATGACTTACCTCCATTCTATACCCAGCTCGGGAAGCACACATGGCATGATAATACGTAGAGCACTTGCAACACTGAGTGCATGAGCCATGTATTTGCTTGCATATTACACAAATCTGGAATATATCAAAAACAGGATAAGGTTTCTGGCTTTTTAGTTTTGCACATAGTGAAACTTCCCAAAAGGTTAGAAACAAGTAACTGCAGGAGCTAATCTTATTATCACGATAGGCCGAATATGATATCCAGGAATCAGGTATGTACCTTCACAAAATTACTTGATGGAATACTCAAAATCCCCAAAGCTGGTTCCATTTTTTCTTCACTTGCAAAACATACTTCAGGCTGAAACCAAGCACATGTCACGTGAACCCACAGTGTCTCCACATCAGTTGGCTTTAATGCACCTCCTATTTATCAGTACACAAAAATTGGCAAATTTAGTTGATGGGCAACAATGCAAAATTTCTCGGTAAAACTATAAGATCTGAGGGGAAAGGATAGCTAATAAGCTCTAGGTGCCACAAGAAAAATCAATCACTACGGTGAAGAACACTTTTTACTGACTGCAGTAGTTGTTAATAAAATAAGACAAGACTATGTTAAATATGCTTCACCAAATAAGAAACACAACAAAAGACATACCTTTTACAGGACAGAGGCAACACTCTCGTTTGATCTCAGGTGTCTCGCAGGCTTTGCAGACCCATGATGTGAAGTCACGAACGTTTCTCGTCCCATAGCATTCCTGATGAACTGCTATTTGACATCTGAGGAGAAAAGGAACAGAAGACTTAAAATTCAATGATACCAAATATGCTTCACAAGTCAGATATTTTCTCGTTTTTTTTTTCTGAATAATAATAGCAAGAAACTTCAATATAATAAGAACTGTCTGGTGATCCAAAGATTGAAGATAATCGAAACATCAAATCAAGCTATCACAAAGGTTTACTCTATGACGAAATAATGCTTTTCAATCAGAATCTTAGATTTGTCAAAAAGTTTAAGAGAAACTACACAGTTTAGAACATCACCTGTTGCAGATAATGATCTTGTTGTAGTCCCAATCTTCCACCCATCTGCAAACTGCACATCGCTCGGTTGTCCATTTCACGTTGACCGGCTCATACTTTTCTGCCAATAATGAAAAAAAACACTCCAGTATAAGCAGCGCAAAACGCAGCAGAAAGTTTTGGATAAGTTCTGAGATCCGAATTGCTTAATACCTCTAAGAAAGGAAAGTAACCTTTGCTTTCTCTGCTTTATAGAAGGTCGTTTAGGAGGTTTTGCTGCAGTAGCATTTGCGTGGAACTCTGCTAATTTCATCATCTACAGTGTCAAGGACCATTCAAATTTTTGTAACTGATGGGAGAAATTTATAAGAATGAGATCATATTCCTAAAGAGGAAACAAGAAAATTTGTACAAACCCATTCTTCTAGAGGCAGCTTGGAGCTTTTAACTTTAACACTAGTTCTCCAATTTTTTGCTTTTGAACCAGTATGCCTCTCCCATTCACTAAGTGCTTTCCTTTCAGGTCCACAAGATCCACACTTACATACGACTCTGTAGATAAACCAAACGAAGTAAGAAAACTCTATCAATCAATCAAAAAGGTCTTTGCTTTGGCCAGTTCTAGAGTAATTAGTAGGCAGGAAAAGTTAAGACAATGTGAAATAGTGATCACATGGTGACAGCTTACAAATGAAGGCTTGGAAAATATATGCCTTCAACTCCAGAGCATACAACAATAACTTTATCAGGAAGCACCATCGGGGCATTGTTTTTGCCAAGTCTATAAGAAAACTCTCAAATTTAGAATTTGATATTCACAATTCAATTGTTAGTAAGAATAAACAATAACAGTTGGAGGAAAGAAAATCTACTTGGATTTTGAGTCTGGTTTTTCTGAATCTGATAGCTCAAAATCAAATTTTGTTCTGCATGTGGGACAATAGTAATCTGTTTCCCCCAAATCCTTCAGATAACAAATGAAATTGATCTCAATACATGAAAGTAATTGGGAATGATAAATTTGACAAAGAGCAACATGAACATGTACCTTAAAATGCTTATGTGATATTTGATCACACGCTGAGTGAATCCAGACTTTACACCCATCACAACGCACCTGATTCACAATACGTAATCAAACGGTAAAATTGTCAGAACACATTAGCTGATTCTACACTACAAATATATAACATAAATTGTATGTCTTTTTACCCAGCTCTGACTATCCAAATGATTCCATATCCTCTTGCATATCCCACAAACGTGTTTCGGTTTTGTCAGCTGCAATGATAAAATTAGTTGACTTCGTCGAATTGAAACTGAACCAGAAGGAGCATAGCAAAAACTTAACTTACCTTTGAACAAGGTTGACACAATAATTGATCTCCGGGAATCAGAGCTTTCATTTTCTGTGCCATCTTAAAAGAAAGGACCATTCCACATCCTACACAGGCTCTTGGATTTCTGTATTTCTTCATGTCCTGAAAATATATAAACTTAGATTCTATAATTATAAAGGAATAGACTGTACACATGCTCGAAAAGGAAACCCCAAGCAAAGAGAAACTTGCCTGGCTTGGAGCAACGTGATCAAGATATTGGCTCGAGCCTGCAGCTTCTTCAACCCATCTGTAGACAGAATCATCAAAAGTCTGGTTACCAGCGGCCATGTGAATATCCTGCATCAGCTTTTCTGTAAACCCTTGGTCTGCCAAAAGAGCTTCTTCAAGTGCCATCTGAAAATCCCTAGGGTTGCATCCACGCAGTTCAGACTGTTCTTGTAACCTAAATAACAACAAACCATTAAGCAAAACATCCACATATAAATCAAAAACAATTATTCCGTAAGACTCTACGATCGACTCACCTCTCTACATAATCCACAAATGGGAAAATCATCCCTCTCCTAACCCATGCATAATCCTGCTTACGTAATCAAGTTAGCTACAGTCAATACTCCAACAAACAGCTTTCAGAATCACACAAGAACACAATTTTACAAACATACCCTTTCATTCTCTGTCCCAGAGTGACCAAAGAACATAACACAAGCTGCATCAGGTATACAAGAACGCAAAACAAGCTCAGGCGCTTGCGTCATTGGATCAATAACAATAGCCGGCCAAAACGGCTCATTCCTCCCGGATTTACCCCAAACCAAATCACCAGAATAAAAATCCTCTGGCCCATAAACACCTTCTTTCTTAGGACGAGGCTCATCATCTACATAACGCTGCTTCTTCATCTCAAAGCTATTACCATATCTAACAATCTCTTCACATTTATCCTCATCATCTATCTCTCCACACAATGCACTACTACTACTATACTTATAGTTCCTAGGAGTAAATTTAGTTTCCTGTTGCTTAATCTTCAAACTATGATTACTACTAACTTTGACTTTCTCCTTCCTGCATGCTTCTTCTTCAATCTCTTCCTCGCGTTCTTCGCCACTACTTTTATTATCTTTCCTCCAATTCTCGATAACCGAGTCATTAAACCGTGAAGGAAGCACCTGAACTCTTCCTCTAGATGTCTTCACAAGCGGTGGCCGTGAAACTAATCTCGTTGACTTTATCTCCTCCTCCTCCTCTTCTTCCTCCACCACCTCAACTTTAGGAGAACACGAAACTTGCTTACACAAAGAAACAGAGAATCCATTCTTACCAGGAACAATCCCAGCACCAATCTCTCCAAGAAGATTAAGAGGGTAATAGTAATCACCACCACTACCACCACCATTGAGGTTGACCTTTCTCTTCTTCCGAACTATATCATCTTCTTCATTAGTCGAATTACATCGTTTCAAAGTTTTCAACTTTCGTTTGATTATCATATCGAATTACCAAATCCAACTACAAAAACGAACCTTTTTCAAATTCCACAAACCCTAATCGTTCCCCAATTCTCGAAAAAAGTTCCACGAACATAAAACCAGATGATCCTCCGTTGGGTTTGACCCACTATCGAAGTGGTAGAATTGTAGAAGAAAGTTTCGTTCTTTTGGAAAAAAATTTACCCAAAAACAGAAAAGAACAGAGACAGAGAGATCTGTTTCGGACAAATCCTTACTTTTATGTTTTGTTATCGCTCTCTCTGTTTTAAATTATAAGAAACCCAGAAAAATAAAAACACAATGCGTACTTTGTTTTTCGATTTGGATAAGGAAAAAAAAAAACAGAAAGCTGAATTTTGTTTAATCC
>Ga0041059_1001077_pt1 | contig 21733 bp, 21 predicted proteins | sample AraColnosormetaG_FD_56232 | JGI IMG/M metagenome (GOLD analysis project Ga0041059, IMG submission 56232) | Arabidopsis roots microbial communities from North Carolina, USA - Col MF nosort | ecosystem: Host-associated > Plants > Roots > Unclassified | place: USA: North Carolina | collected... | reverse complement strand
CCTTTNTTAAAAAAAAAAAAAAAAAAAATGCCAAAAAAATCTCACATGTAATTTCGATTAAATAAACAAATGAACACAAAGTTTACAATTCAAAAGGACCTCACCACAGTTGTTGACTTGTTGTAATATGTTTTTCTAATTTCGTGTACATATTATTAGTATAAAACGTGGAAGGTTTATGTAGGCAAGTGGTTTAAGTTAAACCACCAATTAACCAGACACTTTGGCACCTGATGTTCAATCTCTTTCAATAATCGAATCCAAATGTATGGCTTACTAACTTTCTGAGTAGGTGTAGAGAAACCATATTTATAAATAAAACTATTATATAAGACACTATTTATGAATTTTCATTTTCGAAATCAAAAGACAAACTTTCTAAAAAGTTAAATAAATTTAAGGCACATAGTATTTTTTTTTTTAATTAGTAAAGAAAAATCTAACTCAATTTAATGCTAATAAAGTAGAAAATTAACAAAGCACCTTAATACTATTAATCTTAAAATTAACTATTTTCACTATTATTAACATATATTTTTAAATAACTTGAGTGTTTTAGCTATCATATACTATAAATCATGAATAGATTATAATATATTCTTATAAAATAAATGATCTAATATTAACTCAATTTCTTTCTAACATATATTTTCTAATATTTAACATTTCCATTAAATCAAGTCACATTTTATCATTTCATAGGTTCACTGAGATTTTTTACTAAAAAATTAATGACATAAAGAAAATTTCACTTCTGAATAAGCATTTAGAAATGTCTAATTAGTTTAATTAAAATGATGTGAATATGACGTTTCACATAAGAGTTTAGAGACAATAACTTGATAAGTTAGAGTGTATAAGGGAAAAGTTATCAACTTTAAGTAAAAGAAGCAAAAGATGGAAAAAACAAAAGAATTTGATAATTTCGTCTTTGTTAAATTTGGATTTTCCCATTTTATCTCTAGAAAATAACAAAAGTGATTAGAATCAGAATAGGTATTTTTGGAATTTACTGTTAATTAATACTAAATTACCCTTTTAATATTTTTTTGGTAGTAAATTACCCTTTAATTACTTTACTCTAGAAAGACTAATTTATTCACAGAAGTAGAAAAAGAGAAGAAATTAAAAGAAAACAGCAAAAAATAGGTGAAAACTATATAAGAGGAAGAGAAGATTTATGATTTCTTCATTAGCAATTTGTTTTGTTGTCAAAGGGTTTTAATTTAAAAGCTTTTCACACATACATATATCTCTCAACTCTCTCTATAAGATACAAATCTCTTTCTCTGAGAATCCTATTATTTGCATTCACACTCTGAGTCACATTGAACTTCGTCTCTAGCTCAAGCAAGTGAATGATTCTTTGTTGCTACAGGAATCTATCTCTTGGGTTTCTGATTTGATTCATCTCCGGTGAAAATGGTACTTTTAAATTTCTGGGTTTATCAACCGTTTTAATTCCATTGTAGCGTTTCTTTCGTTTTGTTTTACTTAAAGTTTTGATTTTTGTTGTTGTTGCAAACGGCAAATGTGTTAACTTTTGATACTTTCTTCCAAATTTTGTGTGTGTTTGCTTCTTCTGGGTTTCATTTAATTATGCTCTGTCGTTGATACAGAGATTGAACATGGTCTTTAAGGTTTTCTCATTTGTTGCTTTCATGGTTATTATTAAATTCTCTATATTCAGATATCAAATTTTGTGGGGTCTTAGTTCTTGGACCATAAGACTCTAAACTAGACTATTGAATGCTGTTTCTGTCCTCTCACATAGTTTGAGAAGTTTTTATATTTATAAAATGGTATGTAATTGATTGGTGGTTGTTGTTCAGGCTTGTTCTACAGTTAAAGTTGGCTCGATTGTTTGGGTGCAAGATCCAGAGGAGGCATGGATAGATGGTGAAGTTGTTGAGGTTAATGGAGAAGATATAAAGGTCCAATGTACCTCAGGGAAGACGGTATGTATAACCGAATTTAGTTATACTTTCCCGATGCTTAAGGATGGAATCTGTATATGTTTAATGAGATTGTTTCTCATACTTCTGTTGATTTTTTTTTCAGGTTGTTGCCAAAGGTTCAAATACATATCCAAAAGATATGGAAGTTCCTCCTTCTGGAGTGGATGATATGACAACACTAGCGTATTTACATGAACCAGGAGTCCTACAAAATTTGAAATCAAGATATTATATAGATGAAATATATGTGAGTCTCCTTCTGTTCGCTGGTTTTTCTTTTTTTTTTTTCAATTTGCTCTGTAAGATTGGCCTAAAAATTGCTTTCTTTTTGCTTACTAGACATACACAGGAAATATATTGATTGCTGTAAACCCTTTTAAACAACTACCGAATCTTTACAATGACCATATGATGGCACAATATAAAGGAGCCGCTTTGGGAGAATTGAGTCCCCATCCGTTTGCAGTTGCGGATGCAGCTTACAGGTGCTTGCCATTCAACTTTGAAGTTTTTCTCTTGTTCCATTCATCATTGGTGGATTTCTGTTTTGACATTTTTGTTTTCTGTTTGTATAGACAAATGATTAATGAGGGAATTAGTCAATCAATCTTAGTAAGTGGTGAAAGTGGAGCAGGGAAGACTGAGACTGCTAAAATGCTTATGAAATATCTAGCGAAAATGGGAGGTCGAGCTGTTTCTGACAGAAGGACTGTCGAAGATCAAGTTTTGGAGGTAACTAATGGCAAATAGTTTATTATAGACCTTGTGGATTGTCAAAGACAGGATTTCTAGAGTTTAGTGAAAGATTATTCTTTGACATGAATGGTTTGTGTGCAGTCCAATCCTGTTTTAGAAGCATTTGGAAATGCAAAAACCGTCAAGAACAACAATTCAAGGTGAATGTAACACACACACACGCATACAAACTCACAAATTTTCATCATTTCTTGTACTCACCATCCATTGACCAAATATTTCATCACCTTTTCATCTGGACAATCATTATCATGTTGCAGTCGATTTGGTAAATTCGTGGAGATTCAGTTCGATCAAAGGGGAAGGATATCAGGAGCTGCTATCAGGACGTATTTGCTAGAGAGATCACGGGTTTGCCAAGTGTCAGATCCCGAGAGAAACTATCACTGTTTTTACATGCTTTGTGCTGCACCCCCAGAGGTACATATGGCTTTTCTTTCTTTTCTAACATGCCAGAGTTGTTAGAGATTCTTCTATCTGGAAGATTTGATATATCCATCAATCAGGATTACACTATCCACGACTAACTATTTTGATAAATAGTAAAAAAATCCATTTATCTTTAGTCTCTTGTATCCCTTGTTCCCATTTACTGAAAGTTTGAAAACTGCATTGAAATTTGGCAGTGTTTTCTAAGCCCAAATCTCTGAAACTATGTCCTGATGCTTCTCATTTTCCTTTTATTATTTGACAGGACAAAAGAAAACTAAAGTTGAACGATCCAACAGAATTCCGTTATCTGAATCAATCTCATTGTATTAAGTTAGACGGGGTGGATGATTCAAAGGAGTACACTAAAACTCGAGAAGCAATGGGAATTGTTGGGATAAATTTAGAGGAACAGGTAGTTTTCTTACCCTTCTCCTAGTAAAAATGGTGATATTGGTATATGAGTGTATTTTATATCACTTTCTTGTCAGGAAGCAATATTTCGAGTTGTAGCAGCTATTCTTCATCTAGGTAACATAGAATTTGCAATAGGAGAAGAACCAGACTCCTCAGTTCCAACTGATGAGTCTAAGAAATACCTGAAGATTGCGGCTGAGCTTTTCATGTGTGTAACTAACTGAGTTGAATTTTAATGTTAAATGCAACCTTTCTGATACTTGGTTTATTGAATATGTGATAATGTGAAAATAACTCATTCCTGATTCCATGAATTTCTGCAGGTGTGATGAGCAGGCACTGGAAGATTCTCTTTGTAAACGTATAATGGTGACACCTGAAGAAACAATTTCCAGATGTCTGGATCCAAATTCTGCGGCCCTCAGTAGAGATGCCTTGGCAAAATTTGTATACTCAAGATTGTTTGATTGGTATGTGTAGTATTTACGAGCACATTATTTCTTGCAGCTGGATGATTCTTTTTCTTGTTTCCGAAAGTTACTTTCATTACTCTTTGCTAACTTCCCTTATTGCTCTTGTAGGATCGTAAACAAGATCAATAATTCAATTGGGCAAGATCCTGACTCAAAAGACATGATTGGAGTGCTGGATATATATGGATTTGAGAGTTTTAAGACAAACAGGTGCGTAATCCGGTATGCCTTATGTTTGGTTAATGCAATAAAACCGGTTTTGTATAATACTATGGAACAAAGGCTCACATGAAACATCAGACACATGACATGAACCTTTAGTTTTGGAATGGGGTATTCTCATTGATATTACTGTATATCAAGAAAACGGGAGACTTTTAACTTTTGGAATTTTATTTATAAGACAGTGTTTGCTATTCTTAAGAATATTTACATTCTGATATGGAAGAATGGGAAAACATTTCAAGTGCATGTTGCTTTTGATGCTTACTAGTGCATGATTTTTTTCAGTTTCGAGCAATTTTGCATCAATTTGACAAATGAGAAACTTCAGCAACATTTTACTCAGGTTTGTCTGAGGCCTGCTCCTTCTGATAATGTTTTTTTTTAATTCAGCCTTTCTCCATTCTTATCCATTACTTTTTCTGGGCAGCACGTCTTGAAAATGGAACAAGAAGAGTACACGAAAGAAGAAATTGAGTGGAGCCAAATTACTTTCCCAGATAATCGATATGTTTTGGAACTTATTGAGAAGGTAACTAGTTTCACTACGTTTTATCTGCAAGCTCTTAGTGTATAGCTTCCATTTTAAGTTAAACTCGCATGTTCATCATTGTCTTCTTACGTTTCAGAAACGTGGTGGTATTATTGCACTTCTGGACGAGGCTTGGTAAGCCTAAGAGCTTCAATTGCTATTATTCCGCATATTTTGTCTCTCCGGTGATTTGAAGTTGTATACCTGTATCTTGCAGCATGTTCCCAAGATCAACACATAAAACATTTTCTCAGAAGCTGTACGAAACATTGAAAGATAACAAGTACTTTAGCAAGCCAAAATTATCTCGAACTGACTTCACAATTTGCCACTATGCTGGTGATGTGAGTAAAAACCTGTTTTAGCATTCTGAATTTATGAAATGCAATCATGTCCTGAAATACTATTTGTTTATATCCTAAAATATTGAGTTATCTTTTCAGGTCACTTACCAGACCGAGCAGTTTCTGGAAAAGAACAAAGATTATGTTGTTGCAGAGCATCAGGCTCTGCTAGGTGCTTCTAGGTGCACTTTTATTGCAGGTCTATTTCCTCCTCTAGTGGAAGATGCTAACAAACAGTCGAAGTTCTCTTCTATAGCTTCACAATTTAAGGTGCAGTGAAATGAGATAGTTTTTATGTAAAAATCGTTCGGTTCCATCACAGGATTACTAAATTAACTGTCTTACTTTTATGCAGCAACAATTGGCATCATTGATTGAAGGTCTTAATACTACTGAGCCTCACTATATTCGTTGCGTGAAGCCCAATAATCTCCTGAAGCCTTCTATCTTTGAGAACCAAAATAGCCTGCAACAGCTACGTTGTGGGGTGAGATTTACTTACTTTTTTTGTTTGTCTGTGCACATTTGCTTGTTATTACTCTGTGCGAGTTTAAAAATTCTGTATAAGCATATTTTTAGGGTGTGATGGAGACAATCAGGGTTTGCCGTGCTGGATATCCTACGCGAAAACATTTTGATGAATTCCTGGACAGATTTGGTATCCTAGATTCTGCTACTTTGGATAAGAGGTATGCCTCTCTCAATTCAGAGGTTGAAAGCTTACCCAATACTGTATTGAATTTTTTTTTCTAAACTTACGGCTTGTTCCTGCTAGTTCTGATGAGAAAGCAGCGTGCAAGAAACTTTTGGAGACAGTTGGACTCAATGGGTTCCAGGTACTTTGTGAACGTCACGTTTTGAATACTTTTCTGGCCAGACGAGCTTGGTATTTGATGTACTTGTTTTCACAGATTGGAAAGACAAAGGTTTTTCTCAAGGCTGGGCAGATGGCTGAGTTAGATGATCGGAGGACTGAGGTATTAGGAAGAGCAGCCTGCATTATCCAGTGGAAATTCCGCTCCTACCTGACCCGCCAAAGCTTTATAATGCTCCGCAACGCTGCAATAAATATACAGGCTGTGTACAGAGGTATCTAAAAGCTGTAAAGAATATAAGTTAACTTAACCATTCAGAAGAATAAATGTGAATCTTTCATTTATTATCTGCTTTGTTATCCATCATTAACAGGTCAAGTTGCTCGATATAGATTTGAGAACTTGCGCAGAGAAGCTGCTGCTTTGAAGATCCAGAGAGCTTTGCGGATCCACCTTGATAGGAAGAGGTCTTACATTGAAGCTGTTGTTACAGTTCAGTCAGGTTTGCGCGGTATGGCTGCTCGTGTCGTACTACGAAGGAAGACCAAGGCCACAACTGTGATTCAGGTGGAGAAATCTTATTATTATTGGGAAAATTAATGGAATAAAAACTGTCTCTTCCTTTTACTTTTCATCTTTGAGCTTCGCAGCCTTTTCTCACTCGTCAAAATTTCTTCTAGACTCTGATTTTTAATTTTTCATTGCATATACCAGAGCCATTGCCGTAGACTCCGGGCCGAGTTGCACTACAAGAAGCTGAAAAAAGCAGCAATTACAACACAAAGTGCATGGAGAGCAAGGCTAGCCCGTAAAGAACTGCGAAAGCTTAAGACGGTGTGCTTTTCTACCTCTCACTTCTGTCTGTGTCTGTTTATTTTTTTATGTTACAGTCTAAGCATTTCACATGGAAACTGTAACACCTCAGATAATGTTTGGTCTTTTGATGCCTTCATATCTCCTGCAGGATGCGAGGGACACTGTAGTCCTTCAAGCTGCCAAGAGTATGCTTGCGGAGAAAGTGGAAGAACTCACATGGAGACTGGACCTAGAGAAACGCATGAGGGTCAGATAAAACACAGCTCTCTATCTTTTTCAGTTTTTCACCATCCTCAAACGTTTTCTTTTCTCTTGTTCCTGGTTCAACACATCCTTCACCTGTTTTGTGGCTTTTACATTGTAGGTGGACATGGAAGTAAGTAAAGCCCAAGAAAACGCAAAACTACAATTAGCATTGGAAGAAATACAACTCCAGTTCGAGGAAACCAAGGTATCGCTCTTAAAGGAAGTGGAAGCTGCAAAAAAGACTGCAGCAATTGTTCCTGTAGTAAAGGAGGTTCCTGTTGTTGACACCGTGCTAATGGAGAAACTCACTAGTGAAAACGAAAAACTCAAGGTAGGGAATTTGCTCTGTTATGTATTTGTTTTTTTGCTTCTTACTAAGGATTTCAAAGCTGTGGAAAACAATTAAAATATTTAAATTCATATCTCTTTCATATGCAGTCCCTGGTAACTTCGCTGGAGCTGAAGATTGATGAAACAGAGAAAAAGTTTGAGGAGACAAAGAAAATTAGTGAAGAGAGGCTGAAGAAGGCTTTAGACGCTGAAAACAAAATTGATAATTTGAAGACCGCCATGCACAAGTATTCACTATTGGTCTTTTGGCTATTGAATTTTCACAGAGATATTAAGGCTTTCATTACCACTGACAGTCAACATATGTGCTTTTTCTTCATTTGCAGTCTCGAAGAGAAATTAAAGGAGGTGAAACTTGAGAATAACTTTTTGAAGGAATCTGTCTTAACCACTCCTGTTAAGACAGCATCAGGACGATTCCTTTCTACTCCATTAAAGGTAGACATGCCCAGAGAAATATTTGGATGTCTACATCTGACTCTCTCAATCATCCTAATTACAATATTGCTCGTATTTGTTTAGAACTTGCAAAATGGCCTTTTTACTAGCGAAGAAAGTCAACTCAGTGTAAATTATGTCTTTCCTTTTCTGTCTACTTTTATATGAAGTTCTGCTCCAGTTGTTTATATATCTCTAAAAGCCGTCTTTGCAGGGAGCGGAGTTTACAACACCACCAAGGATACAAGAATCAGGATCTGACACTAAGTCAAGGGGATCCCATATTGATCCTCAACATGTATGTTGTTTCGTTAAATTACTCTTTTATGTGCTTCTCATCTTTAATATATCCCCTCTTTGGTTGAAGAGAGATTTGTTGGGTTTTTTGGAAAAGGAGGATGTCGATGCCCTTATCAACTCTGTCACAAAGAATGTTGGATTCAGCCAGGGGAAGCCTGTAGCGGCATTTACCATCTACAAATGTCTTCTTCATTGGAAATCCTTTGAAGCTGAAAGAACCAATGTCTTTGATCGCCTCGTTCAAATGATTGGTTCTGCTATAAAGGTACTAAAATGGGATGCTGTCTTGTCTACGTCAGTACAAATCTGGTTTTTATCAGATTTGAATGATTAGTGATTCTTATTTTTAGGATGAAGATAACGACGCAAATTTGGCATATTGGTTATCCAATACGTCAACATTATTATTCATGCTCCAACAAAGTCTGAAATCTGGTGGAACCGGGGCCACTCCACTTCGACAGTCACCTTCCTTAGTCCGATGGATGACCAAGGTATATATACTCTTCTCTCTTTTTTTTTTCTTTTTAATCTTGTATTGATGAGTTTCTGCTCCAAAAGCTAAACAATCCTTACCTTATATTTTAACAGGGTTTCCGTTCTCCAGCGGCTGAAGCTATTCGACCAGTTGATGCCAAGGATCCAGCTTTGCATTTCAAGCAGCAACTTGAAGCATATGTTGAAAAGATTTTAGGAATCATTTGGGATAACCTGAAAAAGGAGTTGAACACTGTCCTTGCTCTCTGCATCCAGGTGACATGATCCACAATGCTTCTCTACTTTCATCTTTCCTTTGTATGTATGTGTTGTAAGCTGACATGAGAGAATCTTTCTAGGCACCAAAAACATTTAAGGGGAATGCGCTAATATCTATAACCACTGCTAACTACTGGCAAGACATTATTGAAGGCCTCGATGCACTGCTAAGCACACTAAAAGAGAGCTTTGTATGTGAAACTCGTTTCCACTCACTGCTCTTATCTCTCTAAATGTCAGGAAATTCTTATGGCTTATTGTTGTTACAGGTTCCTCCGGTTCTTATCCAAAAGATATTCTCTCAGGCTTTCTCACTCATCAATGTCCAAGTATGTAACAGGTGAGAAATTGTTATTGTCTATCAATGGAATATTAAATATGCATCTCTATGATAAGCAGACTATTATCAACCTCTTCTTTCTGATCTGCAGCCTTGTCACGCGTCCAGATAACTGTTCATTTATCAATGGAGAATATCTAAAATCTGGTTTAGAAAAGTTAGAGAAATGGTGCTGCGAAACAAAAGAAGAGGTAATCCCAAGTACAGTTTCCTTTCTCTTCTTTCGTCATCGTCAATTGGGTTAATACATAACACAATATCTCTTCTGATAGTATGCTGGCTCATCCTGGGATGAACTCAAGCATACCAGACAAGCTGTTGGATTCTTGGTATGTTTTGAATTTAAGAAATGTTGTCTAAGCAAATTTACTTGAATCTTAGTAAGAGTTTGTATTTCTCACATATTTCCCCCTTGAATTTGCGTCTGCAACAGCTCATCCATAAGAAATACAACATCTCATACGACGAGATTGCAAATGATCTGTGTCCAGTAAGTCTCTCTATCAACCAACTCTTTTACCGATAACTGGAGAACTTTGACATTGTAATTATGCTTACACCATTTTACCTTCACTCAGAACCTTCAAATACAGCAGCATTTTAAACTGTGTACTCTGTACAAGGATGAAATCTACAACACAAAGAGTGTTTCCCAAGATGTAAGCTTTCTGAGGAAATAGTTCTCTTCTCTTGACATATATGAAGATCCTCTGCTCTAGTAGTTTAATGCTTGCTCATCGATCAATAGGTAATTGCAAGCATGACAGGAGTTATGACAGACAGCAGCGACTTCTTGTTAAAAGAGGATTCTAGGTAAGTGTAGCTTTGCATCATCTCTATCTTTTGCTTTTATGATCCAAAGTCATGATGACATTTATCTTTCTAGAAACTAACAAAACCGTTCCTTTTGGCCATGCACAGCAACATCATATCCTTGTCGATCGATGACTTATGTAGTTCAATGCAAGATAAGGACTTTGCCCAAGTGAAACCTGCTGAGGAACTTCTGGAAAATCCATCTTTCATATTCTTACATTAGTAAGTAATTCAGAGAAACCAAAACTGCCACCCTTCAAGAACACCATGCAAAAGCATGAAGAAGAATCTCAGAGAAAATTGCTGCGAAGAAATTTTTAGATTCGCCGATTTGTTTATTTGTTTATCATTGTAATTCTCTAATCATCCCAGAGATTTCATAAAGAGTATATGTTGTTTTGCTGGGAGTAAACAAAAAGAGACAAAGCTTGGCTAATGGATTGTTCTTGTTGGTGTTGTGCAGTCTTTCTTTCATTATTTTCGTGATTGAAATAAAAATTTATTTCTTTTTGTAATTTAGCTCTTTTTTTTGGTTGAGTCTGAGAAGTTGTCTCCACCCATTTATGGTTTGTACAAAGGAATCAAGTTAATAGAAAAAAATTGCATTATTGTATTATTGCATTTTCTCATTATTGCATTATTGTGTTAATTTAAATCTTGATTATTATTAAAACATGATTATGATTCATTTTTCCTTTTTTTGGCAGCATTTTTTCATTCTTCTGGTTTGGAAATTTTATAAGATGAGTGACCTAAAACTGGGCCTTAAATGGACTATAAATTTAGGCCCATTTATATTGAGGTGAGCCCAACAATAGTAAAAGCTAGTGTTTCGTATCAGTGTAGACAAATGGCTAATACCAGGCAAATGTTGTACCTTTGTCTCATCTCTTTCTCCTATCTCGATCGGTAATTTTACTCATTAGGGTCTCTCTGTTTCTGGGCAAATTTTCTTCATCTCCGCCGTTTTGCTTCAATACAGATTTCTGGGATTTTTTTTACCGATCAAATTTAGGTTTTCGTTTTCACTCAGAACCTTAGAAACCCTAATTTTGATACATTAGCTTTAGAGAACCTTCCATCGGATCCGTGTACAATAAAAAAGTTTGCGTTTTTTTTTTCCTTAAATCGATTGAACGTGTTTGAAGATGCCTCCAAAGCAACAACCAAAGGCTGATTTGGCGAAGAAGCAGAAACAAGTGGAAGACAAAACTTTCGGATTGAAAAACAAGAACAAGAGCAAGAATGTTCAGAAGTATGTTCAGAGTCTCAAGCAATCTGTTCAGCCTAAACCCGATGCAACTAAAGCTGCAGCTAAGGTACACGTCTCTTGAGATGAGTTTTGAGTTTTCTTCATGAATTTGAAGTTAGGAGGCTAGTGGAGTAGATTTTTTGAATATGTCTAATGAGTTAGTGTGAGAGATAAGTTCTTACCAAGAAAAATGGTTTTTTTGAGGACAGAAAAAGAAAGAGGAAGAGAAAGCGAGAGAACAGGAATTGAATGAGTTGTTCAAGGTAGCTATTAGTCAGCCCAAAGTTCCTGTAGGTATGTATGTTGAATGTTGATACTGTTTCTCTGGTTTGTTCACTTTGGTTTCGGTATTATTTATTGAATACGGTGTGTTGTTTTTGGTGATGTATCTTGGCAGGTGTGGATCCAAAGTCTATACTCTGTGAGTTTTTCAAGGCCGGGCAGTGTCAAAAGGGTTTCAAGTGCAAATTCTCTCATGATTTGAACATTCAAAGGAAGGGTGAGAAGATTGATATTTACAGTGATACGCGTGATGAAGGTATAAAAGTGTGGCACAAAGTGTCTTATATATCTATCCCTTTGGTCCTTTGGATGATGGTCATATTTTTGCCTTTTTTATATGGCTTTAGATGGAGATATGGATGAGTGGGATCAAGAGACCCTTGAAAAGGTTGTTGAATCAAAGAAAAATGAATATAATCAGAATAAGCCAACAGATATCGTAAGTTGTTTCTCTTATCTTGTGTTTCTCGGACTTTTTATTATATGCTTGTCGGGACATGCTTATCAGTTATTAGTAGCTTTTCTCTTGTTAATGCACTGTGAAAATGTCTGAACTGGTTTGTGTTCAAATATACAGCCTTTTAACGTGTATTATGTGAAGTGATGCATTAGTTTTGGTTGCACTTGCTGTGATTAACCTTTAGCTGATGTGCATTCGCCTTACGATGCGCTTCCTTTAGCTAATAGCACGGTTCATATTAAGAGCCATTAGGGTCTTAGATGTTATTATGCCTCCCGTTGTTCCCTTGTGTTTTTCTGCGCACTTGGTTCATGCCTGACAAGAACTCATGCTTTTGGTGATGTTAGTGCTAATCATAATTTTGAAATAAATGTTTCTTAACTATATACGTCTATGCTAAAAGAAATAATATCTCTGCGTCTCATCTCAATAATCATCTCATAAACTTATCCTAAACACATGAGTTATTTGTCTCGCTGAGTTTTATTGACTTGTAATTGTTTTTGTGTTTACTGAAAAATAATAGGTTTGCAAGTATTTTCTGGATGCTGTGGAAAAGAAACAGTATGGGTGGTTCTGGTCATGCCCCAATGGTGGCAAAGAGTGTCATTACAGACACGCGCTTCCTCCTGGATATGTCCTTAAATCTCAAATGAAAGCCCTCTTGGAAGAGGAGTCATCGAAGAAGCTGGCAGTTGAGGACGAAATCGAAAACGAGGTTTAAAATACTCCTCAAGTTTCCCTCATAGCTGCTAGGACCCGGTACTTGATTTGTGAGACCCATGTTTTCTTGTTCTATGTTTCAGCGTGCAAAACTGCAAACCGCAACACAAATGACTCCTGCACTATTTATGGAATGGAAGAGGAAGAAAATTGCTGAGAGAGATGCCGGTTTGGCTGCTTCTCAAGCGGAGAGAGCTAAGAACGACCGTATGAGGTAATCCCCATTCATCATTCTGTTACATATCCATCTCCAGTGTGACTCTATTTTTGTCCTTGGAAGCTGATTCATTGTGTGGATTTGTAACCTCAGTGGTCGGGAGCTGTTTCTGTCCAATGCAAGCTTGTTTGTGGATGATGCTGAGGCTTGTGAAGAATACGAGAGGGAAAGAGAGCAGGAAGAGACTGAACAAAAGGTGAGCTCTCTCTCTCTCTCTCTCTCTCTCTCTCTCTCTCTCTCTCTCTCACTCACACATCATTTAAAACAACCAAGTCATGTTAATGGAATCTTGAGTTTTTTGCTTTTCAGGCAAAGAACAAAGAAGCAGAGGCAGGGACAAGCAAGAGTAGTGGTGATGCTGAACAGAGTTCGAAAGAAGTCAATGAAGAAGAAGAAGATGACGATGATGATGATGATGACCTAGACATGGATGAGCTGGATGAATTGGAAGCAAGCTTGTCGAAAACATCGATCCAGATTCGTGAGCCAAACGACGAAGGGTCATCTTGAAATGAAAAATGGTCTAAGAGGAAGAGGTGGAGGAGAGAAAGCACATGTTTTGTTTTTGTGTACTTTCAATAGATTGGATTTTGCAGACACAAACCCCATTTTGGGGTGTTGAATAATTTCTGTTACTGTTTTACAGTCTTAAATGGCCTCATCAAAGAACTAGTAGTATCTTTTTTGTCCAATCATTTTCATCTTTCTTTGTTGTTGTTAATTTTATCATGATGTGTAAATAAAAGGTCGTAAACTTACTAGAGAAAATAAAAACTACAGAAATGTATTAAAAACAAAGAATTTTAATCAATTCTTATGAATATTTAGTTGTTTTATTGATATTTATAAATAAAGAACAAAAAATATCGGCGATATAAAAAGAGGTAAATTAATCTGAGGGCAAAAATAAGAAAAGCATCCAATTTCGTCGGAAGAAGAAATCGCCATGGTAGCCGCAACAGTAAACCTCGCGAACATGACATGGACGTCGTTAAATTCAAATCCAGCAATCTCTTTCTCCATGTTAAGCGGAATCAGAAACTTGGGCATGTTACCTTTCAGGAGATGTCTAAAGCCGACAGTTATCGGAATCGCGTCGTGGCCACCACTCCGTTGTTCTTCTGTTAAGGCTATGTCTTCATCATCGTCTTCGTCTGGATCGACATTGGAGGAGACTGTTAAAACGACTGTGGCAGAGAACCCTGTCGTTGTTTACTCCAAAACCTGGTGCTCGTAGGTTCACTATACTTTTTGGTTCAATTAGAGGAATGGGTTTTGTTAATTTATGATCTAGTTTGTCAATATTGATACTTTTACTGGGTTTGTTCTTTTTGGTGGTGAAGATACTCGTCTCAAGTGAAGTCCTTGTTCAAGAGTCTTCAAGTTGAGCCACTGGTTGTTGAATTGGATCAACTTGGTATGCTCAATTCTTTACTTTGGTTTGCTATATGGGTCTGAGTAGTTTGCTATATTGGTTTTGATAATGTGTGTGATATTGTTTATATCGATCAAGGAAGAGCTGGTTACAAGTGCCCTAATGTTTCAGCATTTTGACTGGATGAAATTAATACTTGTTTCCAACTTCTTCTTGTTTATCTTCTGGTTCATTTGGCTGCTTGCTTGAATTGGTTTGTATGTTTTTTGATTAGATTTTGATGGAGGATTGATGATGGTTAGGGGGGTTTCTAATGGCCTAAGATAGCTTTACATTTCAGAGATTCTGTGTCTTGTTTATGTGAAAAATTTACTTCCACTGTAGTTTTCCTTGGACCAATGACTTGTTGATGAAGAATCAACGGGTAGGCTAGTACTTCTAATGGCTTAAATTTTTCAAATTGAAGATTCTTTCCTGCCTTTGAATCTTAGACAGTATGCTTCTATTTGTTAGAAACTATTATGTTGCTATCTTCTTAGTTATCTTTTCTCGTGTCAAGATTTGGTGACTTTCCAAAACCATTTGTTCTTTCTTGTCTTGTTTAGTTTCTTTGGGTAAAACATCTCTGCCTCATGATATTGGTCTGAAACATTTACAAAAGTTTTGGTGGTTTTTGGCGTTTCCAGGTTCAGAAGGGTCGCAGCTGCAGAATGTGTTGGAGAAAATTACTGGACAATACACTGTTCCCAATGTTTTCATCGGTTAGTTGTTTCATCATTTAAGCCAGTTACTAACTATACTCTGATCATTTTTCTTGATTATTTTGCCTGAAAACAAAACTATCGATAAAATCTTAGCCACTACATTTGCTATGACCATCACTTATCTAATTTTGATATCATGTTTTTGTTCATGACCAGGAGGCAAGCACATTGGTGGCTGCTCAGGTACAATCTCTCTTCCTTTCTTACCTCAACACCGAGATTTTTCTAATATGTAATTGAGATCGTCTTTGTGTATTTTGGCACCAAGATAGATAGTACTCAAGATCTTGCTCAATGTCTTGTGATTTTTCTGGTAACTTGACCTGCATATCATTATTGTTGAACAGATACATTGCAGCTGCACAATAAAGGAGAGCTGGAAGCAATTTTAGCTGAAGCCAATGGAAAAAACGGTCAGACCTAGAGATTTCTAGAGATGAAACTGGTTGGTGATTCTTCATGTTTCCTTATTGAAGTCGAGATGATTTGCTGTTTGAATTTACTGTCTATATAGAGATTTTCAATAAGAATCTTGTGTTTCTTTCTACGTACAAAAAACAGTCAATGAGTCATGCTGGGTTCTGTTACTAAACCGGAGTTGCTGAGTTTGATCCACACTACTTGGAATTTGCAATCATTTTTGGGTGGCTAAATGCATATTTGGAAATCGATCTTGAGATTGTAAAAGATAAAAGATGAATTGTTGGTTAACTTTTTGGTACATACGGTTTTGTTTAAGATTACAAACAGACGAACCGGTTTAGAGATAAACCATGTCTCTCATTTTACTTCTTCCACCTCGTCCAATGCGTAGTTGTTGGTCGATATATTCGCGTAATTCACCTTGGCGAACCGGACCACAACCGGATATCGGGTCTTCGGGTCCTGACAATTTAGACCGGAATATAAGATGAAACGATATCTAACCGTTAGATCGTTAACTTCAAAAGTAAATGCATTACCTGATCAACGGCCACAACTGATCCAACGTTCTTGTACCAGTATGATTCTTTCCTTAGAATCTTGACCTGTAAGTCCTCAAAATTGTTTATAAATTTCACAGTAGCCCTATAACTCTTAATATGTATACTAAATAGACCCAGAACTTATTGATGATACCCAGTTTAGCTCAAATATTAGTCCAATCTTCTCTACTAGCATCTAATTAAGCTTGAATTTTCTTCTACCACAAGGGTTAGTTCCTTTTAATCCTGATCTAGAGGTCCAAAAACTTCATATAAGTTTCACATTGACCCCATACTTACAAAATTATTCTAAATAGTCCAGAAACTTTATTGTAATCCAAACTTGGCTATCATCAATAAACTCAAAATTTTGAAGTATAAACATGCATCAAAGATTATGTATGAATAAGTACCTTGGATCCTCTCTTTGGGCCAATTGGAGGAGGTTTAGCCTTAGCGGCCGGAACTTTCGCCGGAGCAGCAGCAGCGGTGGTGGAAGAACTATCCGACGAGGCGGTTGCCGGAGGTGTATCTTCCGCCGCTCTGACTACTAGCCTTGAACCGAAGCTTCTCATCGGCAAGAAAGACACAATGGTGGTGCTCTTTGAAGAACCACCGCCTATTGCCGCCGGGACGTTGGCCGTGAGAATAAATCCGGTAGCTGCTGACGTCATCGCCATTTGTGTGTGATCGTTGGAAGTTGTGTGAGTGATCCGAAAAGGTGGACAAAGCTTTAGATTGTTTGGGGTTAAAAGGAATCGTTTTAAACCACTTGTGATATGACACGTGTGATCACATATCAGTATCGTCTGGATAATGTGATGACGTGGCAACCTTAGAAAATGAAATATATAATTAGAGCAAAGAATCTGTAATAAGGGTTGATTGATTTTGCCGCCAAAATTCATTTCTCATCTTCTCCGATTTCAAATTCTTATGAATCGCCATGGACGCGTGATGTGAAATCTCTCATTCTTCATCGCCTTCGTGATTATAACAGCGTTTGATCCACGATTCTGTAGAACGAATTCAGATACTCGGTGATGAGAAGAAGGAATCAGCGAACGAAAGCTGGCGAAACCCTAAATAAGACCGATCCACAAATCGGATTCAAGTTTACTGATCCTTCGAGCGCTCGAGCAAATTCAGGTATCTTACAACATATATTTCGATTTCCGTGAGTTTGTGTGTGTGTTTTAATTTTGTTTCCTTCTGGTGGTTTAGATTTGAAACGCAGGAGAAGGGTGAGTTTCGACGATGCTGATCATCGGAGTCCCTTGAACGAATCTCAGGCCGGAGGATGTAAGTGTTCGCGTCTACTTCACGTGAATAAGCGTAGAGTTTCTTAGAATGTTGAATTTGATTGAAAATCGCCTGGTATTGGTTATTTGCAGCGATTGATGCCAAGACCTCTGAGTTTGCATTCTTTAAGAAGTTAAAGTCTAATTTTGGTCACTGCTCTGAATCTTCTGATTCTAAACCATCAAATAAAGTTCAACAAATTCCTAAAACCTTCGAATCCAGAGCCAAACCAGACAAAGGTTTTTGAGCTTTTCTTTGTGATGATGATGATGATAGTGTTTGCTTGGCTTTCCCCTGGATTTTCATCTATACTGTTTCATAAACCAGGATGTGCAGGAACGGACTGCGACGATAATGGTAGATCCAAGAGCTATAGCTTCTCCACACCCATTCATAGTGCCAGACGTGGGTCGTCTATGTTACATGCCAACTTGACTCAAAGGGATAGAGGTTGCTACTTCGATTTCTTGGTGCATGTTTGTGCCACATGATAAGATCTCGTGTCTCTTATCCGGATACTTCTGTAGAATCTCTTACTGGTATTTTGGAAGTAGTGATCCATAAACATTCTTCTGATTTCTGTTGTTTATAGGAAAATGTAATGGGAGATCTTCTTCATCATTCAGTAGAGATAGGTACACAGTTCCAAGTGGTGACAATCTGAGATCTGAAAGTGGAGGTAGATGTTGGATATTCTACTTCTTACATATCAAAGAAGCAAAAGATACTAGTTAACAATTAAGAGATATGATTTTGTAGTTTGAATTATCAGGAATCAGTGAAGAGAAAGGAGATATATTCTCTGTGAAGAGAAAGAAACTGCATCAGTGGGTCAAAGATACATGGCTTACTGAAATCCCTGAGCTTACCTCAAACGGGTACACAATAGTTGTTAATTTATCCTAATCTTAATACTTGTTTCTATAATGCACTCAGAAAATAATCATTTTTCAGGCATGATTTAGTTTCTGTTCTCCTAACTCGGCTGTCCCCTGGTACGGAGGAGACACAGGTAAGCTTGATAGAATCCCTGAGTATTTGTCAATTGCTTATCTTGATCAATCCTCAGCACTTTTTTTTCCTTCTCAGCCTTCTAGGTTTTCCAAGGAGACGACGGCCAGAGTCAAAAGAAGAACGTTTGTTGAATCTCCTGGCTCAAAGTTTCTTAAGAGGTCCCATGAAAGCTATGCAGAAGTTGACCACAGTCTGCATATGGAAAGGGAGAGATTGATATCTTGGCAGGGATGGCTGGAAAATAACATTACCCCGAGGCTGCAGTATCCTCACGTTCAGAGCAGTTTCATCCCAAGAGATTCCGAAGAGATTAGCTTTCCCATCTTATATCCTAAGGAATCAGTTTATCGACCTCCACTGTTGAAACAGAAGGAGTTCCTGTCGTTTCCTGTTGAAGAAAATTTGGAGTGTTCTCCCATATCTAGCCTCCATTTCAGAAACTACAAGCCTTTTTCAATGGATTATCACAGAGGAGAAATTGGATACAGCACAGAGGACTTATCACACGAACATAGAGAGCCTTCATCTGCATTACTTCTCGAGTGGAATACTGAAACCGCAAGCACCAGAAAGACAGATGATTTTCCACTTAGTTATCACACAAGACTCATCACGTATCCAAATGCATCATCCTCATCTTTGACAGACAATCCATGGTGCTCTGACTATTCTTCATCCCATGATTTGGTTACAAGGGAGCTGTACCCTTTACCTCTGCTCTCTCATTCCATTTCAGGCAGTTTCCTCTTACCAACAACGAACCAAGCCAGCCATTTTGAGCATGATGAACTCGAGAGGTATATTATTGATGACGAAGACGTGGTTGCTGCAAACCAAGAGCTCCAGACATTTCATCACACAAACAGCTCAGATTGTTTAACCAGAGATTACACATATTATCGTAATCTTTCAAACTCTCTAGTGGATCATTGTCCTTTTAAAGTCCCTGGATGTGACATAGTATCCTTTCCATTTTCCAGCATCAGCAATTCAAATTTGTTGGAAGCGTCAAGTCCTACAACGAGTAATCGTTTTAAGTCTCATGATTGGATCCCCTTTCAGTTTCAGTCACCTCAAGTTTGGATTGATTCATAGAATGGCTATGAGCTTAAGGCAGCAAAAGAAGAACTACTCGAACCGATTGGTTGCCACAGGTCAGCATCACTCTTACTTACTCACACTGATTTTTGAAGATTGTGTGGCATGTCGTTGTTCTGCATTCCTTTAAGTAACACATTTATGTTAGAAGACATAGGTATCGATGATTTTAGATCTTGTCCGAACTACATTACTGATGAATTGATTGAAGAAGATAGATGAATGATATGATTCAAACCGACATAGACTGATTATATGGTTGAGATGTTAAAAGAATCTTTATACCAAAGTTATTCATGGGGACATTAGTAATTGGTCACCATTCTTGACGATTTCTTTGTTTCTGTTCTCTGTTTTTTGATGAACCTCTTAGACTCTTCTCAACTACCAAAGTAGTTGGAACTCATTTAAAAAAAAAATCACTAACCAGATTGAGAAAGGTGGAATTTAAAAAAAAAATGAATAATGGAAGGAATGTAATATGTAAATGCAGATATATATGGTTGGTTCTTTCATAATTGCTTCCCCCTAATCATATTAATTTGATGGTACTTTATTTCACATCAATTATCATTACTTTGAGTCTCTCCCCAATAAATTTTGTAATTATGAATTCTTTTGTGTGTATGGTCAGCTGAAAAATTGTAGTGTTTAAAGTTGTATCCGGAAGTGATTTTTCGAAAGGACTAATTTATGAGACAATATTTACTTGGCTTACACAATTTGACAAAAATTCTTTAGATTAAGATGATCACAATGCATATTCACAAACAAGAAGCTTCGGATTCCTAAAATAAAACTTCTAAAGCCTCTGCAACATAAAATTCTCCAGTTTAATATGTTTCTTGCTGTTGCAAAACTGATCCAAGACACTTGAAACGATATTTTAATGTTTATAATTTTGTCACAACAATCTTTAATAAGAGAAGAATAGTTGTGAAAAAAAGAAAAAAAGAAAAAAAGTACAGCAAGAACAGCTAGTCTCCCTTAACCCAACTTCGTGTGAATGTACCACACTATTACCATCTTCTCTTTTGCTGACATCTTCCTGGCCCAAATTAGTTAGTTAGTATTTATTTCTTATAGTTATATACTCTTAATTTTCATAAATACAAACATCTATAACCAAAAACTAACATTTAGTTTTTCACTAGAGGGACACAAAATTGGGTCAAAAAAGTTAGCTTGTACTTAATGCAACGGAACCGAAATTCTAAGAACTGGTTGAATAGTTGAAAGTTTGATGGCCGTTTGGGTTATAAAAGCCGGTTCATGATGTGAAAGTCTAACCAGAGAAACGAGAATTGAAGCGTGGAGATGTATCCACGTTGTCTACATTGATACAAACTAACAATTGGAAAAAGTTTTCTTTTCGGAATGTTTTCACCCTTTAAAGTGTTTGTAGATACTAGATAGGATATTCATTAAAAAAAATTGTAGATATGACATGACATCGTATTTTATGGCATGCATAAGCAATATTGGTATGTTAACATGTTTAAACTACTACTATTATTGTGAACCTATTTGTCTGTAAGACTGTAACTAGTACACTAACCCAATTACTAGATAAGTACTAATTAAAGTACAATAGTAGAACCACAATGTAATTTTCTTATAAAAAAACAAATCAACCATACATTCTTTCTTTTCTAAGAAAATCATCTTTATGAACGGAATTATAATTAAATGGAATTTGGACATCCAACCAAACATATTAAAAACGGAGTCTAGCATATCAATTATAGACAACTGAGATGTGTTTACAAACATATTAGTTATAATTATATATAGGTGAGACAATTTAATGAAAAGGATAAAATTATCCAAAATGCTCAAAACTCACTCTTGTCCTTTTGGACCAAAAAAACTTATTCTTTACTTAATTGGTTTTCCTAAATTTTGATCATTGGGTGCAAATTATCGCATCAACATATTATATTTATTATTATTTAGTTTAATTTAATTATGAATTTAAATCATGCATTAATTACTGCTTATATAATAATTTGATATGTTTTAACTTATTAATTAAATAGTTTCAATGTAATTAGTTACAAAGTATATCAAACTCATATATAAATTAACTTGTTTAAATTTGGTTTAATAAGTTGTATAAACATAAAATCAATGGAATATTTATTAAATTTTTGATTTTTTAAAGTATAAAAAAATTAAATAATATGATATTAGAATTTATTTCATGTTTTCATATACTATAATATATATAGGATTAGTGACAATAAATATTAGTTGAATATAAGATCTATTT
>Ga0041059_1001076_pt1 | contig 21733 bp, 18 predicted proteins | sample AraColnosormetaG_FD_56232 | JGI IMG/M metagenome (GOLD analysis project Ga0041059, IMG submission 56232) | Arabidopsis roots microbial communities from North Carolina, USA - Col MF nosort | ecosystem: Host-associated > Plants > Roots > Unclassified | place: USA: North Carolina | collected... | reverse complement strand
TAGAGTCAAAAATGAACCTAACAATAAAAAATGCAAGTACATAAGATGAGTCTAATTTTACTAATTATAAAATAACAAACAAAAAATAAACAGAAATTAGCGACAAAAACAATTAACATATTTTTATCTAAACAATTTTCAAAACAAACTCATGCGTAGCGTGGGAATTCATCTAATTTTAAAGGAGAGAAGAAATACACAAGGATTTTCACTAATTGATCATTCAAGTCATTGCAAGAAAAGAATTGGAATAAAAGAAAATTTAAGGATACAAATACTTTTGATTGTGCCTAACACTGATTTTTAAGGAGAAACAACATAAACAAAAAGTAAACAAGCGCCCACCGTGGGGCTCGAACCCACGACCACAAGGTTAAGAGCCTTGCGCTCTACCAACTGAGCTAGACGGGCAGTTATAGTAATCTTTGGTCGTTCTTATTAAACCTAACTATAGTTTCCTTTTCAGGAACTACAAATCTTGACTTCATAATTTTATTTCTGAATACCATATTTAGTGTAACATATGCTTTATTATGAACTTTTATTAAGTTCAAGTTAGAAATCATTCATTGACGATATGGGAAACAGTTAGATATATCTTGAAGTTATTATTTTGCAGACACTTGATGGGCAGTACTATTGAGTTCCTTTGGTGCTGTCCCACAACCTTCAATATCAAGATCTAATGGTTCTTGTTTGGTCACTGATGCAGACTTATCCTTGCTTTTTCCCCATAAAAGTATATAAAGTCCCACGATAATGACCATTGATCCTATCACACTTTTTGTCATGCCACATATATAGTTCATTTGTTAGATATTATTAGCAATAAAAGTCAAAAAGAACCATTTAATTAGCTTTACGTGAAAGAAACCCATCTACTAATTAGCTTTCTCCTATGTAATCATTTCTAATCCCATATTTAATCCGGTTCAAATTCAGTTATATAACACACAGATTAAAGGTCTATTATGGGTCTCAATGATATTCTATAAAGCTAACAATTTTTAAAATTGTCTATTGCAATGCATGCATCAATTTGGTGTAAAGCGTAAAATTCCAATTACACATTTGAATGCAGATGAAAGGGTCTTTAATATAGGCATATTCTCTACTCTCTTGTACTTACTAGTCAATAGATATTTGAATATGTATTGTGCAATATTATTGTATTATGATGAGTTTGATCTAATTTAAAATTGTTTGTTTGTAATACGTTGTTCATCAATTGTTTATTTATTTGTTTTAGTTGAAGTTGTTAGATATTTTAAACATAGTAAATGATATAAATAAGTAGAAAGAAACATTAGGTTACCTTCCACAGTATATTTGCTCATGAAGGAAAGAGAAGCTGAAAATGGCAGCAAAGACTTGAATCAAAGGTATGAAGCTCGACGTGAACACCGCACCTCTTTGGCGGAGACACCACGACATTCCCACGTAGCACAATCCCGATCCAACGATACCCTACACCAGTGGTGGATTCGGAAACTAAATTTATCGAAGAAGAAAAGATAGCAAAAAAGATAGATATGGGACATGAAAAAAGTTGAACTCAAGTCATTGGGGGACAAGAAAGAAAATATCCATGTCAAATGCAAACATAAATAGTTTTTTGTTTCTTTTTTTCTTTGTTTACAAATTACAACTAAAATAAAATTTTATATATGTTGACATATAGATCTTGTAGGTTGATTAAATAGTATATTGGATTACTCACCGAATAAAGTAAAGCTAAAACTTGGAACTTGTCTTTAACGACCCACATAGATGTGCTCCTCTCCGAGATCAAACTCAACAAAGCAGATTGAATCACGCCAAAGAAAGAGAGGATCGTGGTACTCGTGTATTGGCACGGATAAACTCGGCTTATTTTAGCTTGAACAATGAACCAAGATGACCATATTATGATCGATATAACCAGCATGATCGAACCCATTGCCCACTTTTGTGTCATTGCACCGGTGGAATCAGTTCTTGTATGTGTTTCCATATGAGTACTGTGTTCTCGACTTAAAGCGGTTCCTTTATAAAGCGTAAGCACTAAAGCTCCACAAATACATATCATTGTGCCTAGCAGTTTGGCTCTTCCTACGTTGCTCTTGATGTTCAGCGTCTCTTGCCTAATCGTATAGTTTATAAATAATTTTGATAATACTAGAGCATATATATGAAGAATCCAAATGTGTTTGATCGATTTTTCAATACCTAAAGACGAGAGCCAAGGCAAATGTAACCGAAGGAACCATGTTGCTAAACGCTAAGGAAAAAGTTGAAGATGTATACTCTAGTCCAATAAGAAAGAAGTATTGCACCAAACTTGTCCTGCAAATATATGAACGATCAAGATCAAAATAAACAACTCAAAACTTATTTGTAAACATTTATTATAAGTGAACAGTCTAATAAAATGAACATACCCCAGAAGAGCGCTAAAGAAGAGTGAACACAAGATCCTACCCGTGAGTTTTGGCCTGTTATGTCTACAAAAAGAGAGAAACAAAAAAAGAACAAATTATTTTCCTTACAAAATCTTTCATATGGAATACGAATATATAATAACATATTCACAGGAGAAAAGAGTTTGAAAACAACATTCAACTAGAAACTTGTATAAACAAGACATCCACTTATAATTTAAACCAAAAATTCAAGTATAACTTAAACTTTCAAAACGAAGAAGACAAGTAACTAGATATACATATACAAACACAAACCTTTTCATCTATATGATATTTGCAGTTTAGCAAAAACAAACACAAACCTTTCCAAGAAAATCGCGAATGGTATCAAGAACAGAGTTCCTACAGCAAGTCGGTAAGTGGTCGCGACCATACGGTTAAGTCCTTCATCAATCATCTTCTTGAACATAACGTTTACAACACTTAAACCAATGTTGATCATGGACATCATAAGCACAGCCTTCCATAGTTTTGTATCAAACTTTACCATGATTTATGATTATAAGTATATCAATATATGTGTGTGTGTGTGAGTGTATATTTATATATGTATTTACTTGTCTTTTGGTTTTTTTCTTTTTTTTCAGAAGTTGGTAAGATAGAAAGAATTTGATGAGGGTGTGACTATATATTGTGACTCAAGTAATGCTCAGAATCGTATCATTATCGCATTTGTCTTTAACTAATAGTATAGTGCTTTGAACTTGGCTTTTTCTTGTTATTGTTGATTACACTATACATGACCGTAAAAATAGATAGAGAGAGAGAGAGAGAGTTAAGTAATGGAAGCTCTCATGACTTCCATCATCACAAAGTGACATCATACACAGACATTAATTAGATCAATCTAAGACTATATATTAATTAATAACATTAGAGCTACATGAACAAGTAGATTGGTCAGTCAGTATAATTATTAACGCTTAAACTAGTAAGCTTGATCTCTTTTTTTCTCTTAATATTTATGTACCCCACATTGGGATACTCCGTACAAAGTGAAAGACATACCATTTATATAATTAAGAAAATAACGAGTTCAAATGATTTATGCAAATTTGAAAAAACTATGCTTACTCTTTTTATATTGAAATTTACCAGCACACCCTTTATTATTTAAGTATTAATTGAATAAATTATTAAAAGAAATATAAATTATAGAACGTTAAATTAAATAAGTAATTGATTTATCATGAATAAAAAATAAGAAAAATTATTTACTATGTTTAGATAAACCAGGATCGAGAATAGTGAATAGATAAAAATATAAAATTATTATTAATGGAATTGTGATAGCAGAAAATCTTAAATAAACGACTCATAAAATCTATACCTATTGCACATGCTCTGAATGGGTATCGACTGTCATGTCATCGATACACAAAAGGGGTATATTTCATGAGATTTTTAGATTGTAGTTTGATCTGTATTTATTTGACATGAAGGTTTATTTTGCAAAACAAATTTATATTGAGAGTTTTTTTTCCATAAAACCCTTATGTTTTTAAACAGAGTTATTGAGTGCCACGTTATCGATATACATGAAGGCTGTATTGCGGATGACTTTAGAGATGATGGGGTTGACTTGCATAACTCGGATTTGGAGGGTAAACTTGCAAACGAGATTGACTTGAAAGGTTCTTTTGCAGAAAACCCATTATAATTTATCCATGAGTTTTGTAATATGGATGTATAAGCATGTTATATTACCTTGAGATTACTTATAACTGCCTTTGTCGCAATATATTGATGGTTTGTTATAAGGTTTTTTTTTTTTATAGTTTCTATGCATAACTATTAATTTGATATTTTATGACTATTTGAATTCTGCCGTATTTTTTCTATTGGTTGAATTTTTATCATGATAAAATGTTTATTATTTCTTAAAAAAATCTATATAAAATGGGATAAAGTGAGTCTTACTTAGGGCGTGTAAAATATTAGTACAGTATCTTCGTTCAATTAAACAGCATGTTAAATTACACCCACCATGATAATCGAGAAATAATCAAAAATGTCCTTGTCATTTACTTTAATCCTAATCGTCTCTCTGACCATTTATCCAATTAACCATGCAATATAGCTCTCATGGAATCCTAATAAAAACAAATATCTAATCAGGCGATGCGTAAGAAGTATATATACTATCAAGTATCAACACGCACGTTTTAATTAGTTTCACTTTCTTTAGAGCCGTAATTTGGAATAAGTATGTTAATCAACATGAAGTAGTAGTCAGCAAAGTGAAGATTATTGAAAGTTGGCGTGTTTGGCTCAAAAAGAACCATATTTGATACAAGATTCTCAATAAAAAGTAGAGATCTGATCAGACAATAAGAAGCATCTATACTTTGTTTCTTCGTGAAATATTTATACATATCATGTATAATATATATAAATAAAGATTTGACAAGAGATATCAAATTTTAAAATGGAGGTAAGCATAATGCGTCAAATCCTGTCGCAAAATGGGATGCTTAATGCTTAGCTCTAAGTATCTTTCATTTGTTTATTATGATTCGGTTCCTTTACGTTTCTTGCCATGTAAAATGAATAGTATCCCAATTTTTTTGTGGAAACTATAACAACAAACTCTTTTTTAGGTCATGGATCAAATTTTGCGAACGTGTTATTATCAAACCATTTTTATTTTGCTAGTCAAAATTGTATTTTATTATATTTTTATTAAAAAATTAGGTGAGTGAAATGTATGATTAGTAATTATTTTTACAGATTTTTCATATGTGGTGAAGATTATGTGTTTTTCAACTAAATGACAAGCATTTTCAAAATATTTGGAAAAATTTCAGAGCGATAAGGATGAGTTCACAAATTTCTCTTTATTTTAAATTTTTCGATACGCAAATGTAAAAACAGATAATTTGATACAAAAATTCATTTTAAACTGTATCACATCAGTTATGTATAAACAATGTTTCACATTAATGGCTTTTTTACTTTTTAACTAAAAGTGGATGATAAAAGAAAAAATTAGGTGAGTGAACTACTCCACGACTAGTTCAATATAGAAAGATTAATTGGGTGATAAATACTCAACGTCAACGGTTACTCTTTGTTTATAAATAAACTAAACCAAACAAAGACTTTTCTTATCAGAAAAATTTGCTTGTGAATTTTTTGCTGAGTGGTATTGGAAAGTAATTGTCTTTTGGGCAAGTTGACGTAAATGGTCTTGAGTGAGACGTCCGATGGCAGGGAGTAAAGCACTTTTCTCCTCACAACTGGTCGCATCCTTTGCGGTTATGTCCGATGGATATAAACAACTAGTTATACTTCTCAAGTTTTTCTTGTTATTTTTTTTTTTGTAATTGAGTTTTGTTATCTCCTCTTAAAAATAGAGAAGTAGCGTAAATAACGGGTTATTTGGTTCTTTAAACCGTCGTAAGCATACTTTCTCATTCTCACCATCGTTGGATTATATATATTTAGGTCGAAATTTGTGTGTTTTCCCCTTTGTTAGCCAATATATTTCAGGGTTTAGTTTTAAGTAACCCATGGTCATGGTCAATCAAACTATTTTAATGTATCAATACACAACCTATCTTGTATTTGCTTGGTAACATTCACCAAAACTCACATATGTCATATGTGGAAAACATCATAACAATTTTTTTTACGCGGTTCTAGTGTGTTACACATCGGAATCCGGTACCATCCGCCTTAAAATCAAGATACGATCTTTCCAAACTAATCCAATCGGACCCAAAAGCAAAAAAAAAAATATAATAAAAAAAATAAAAATTATACATATGTATATATATTTAGTTTAATAAATTAAGAGGTTCAATAATGAAGACTAGTTTATTAGTTTAGTGGACCTCTTAATAGAACTAATTTGTATTTTTTGGACGTGAAACATAAACTTGCAAAAATAAACGACTTAAGAGGTTTTTTTTGCACAAAATCCATTATTTTTAGTTTAATAGAATAGTTCTATAAATTAATAGAAATTTATCAAACGATGACGAATATAAGTTAAATTTTTCCGCTCCTCTCTAGAAATCTTTCTAGTCTTTCAAAACATTCTAGTTAACCAATTCCCGCAAAATATAGTTTTAAGTTTTTATAATTTCGTAATGTAATCTATTTCCGGAACCCTTACCAAATGCTTATGTCACCCTCTACACCACATTCCTTAACCCAAGTATTTTACAGATTGTTTGAATTTTCTAGAAAATATATACTTTTGAGACGCATAAAATTTTATATTTGTCTTCATGCATCTCTTGTTTTTATCAATGTTACCTTAATCAAACATAGTCCCAACATCATCATCCCGAACTGTTGTTGTCACGTTCAGTGAAAGGAGTTTTCGGCGCCAAAAAGTATTCTAAAGTAGTTCCTTTCCGATGGCTAGTCTAGTCGCAATCCGAAGATGAATGTTGGAAAAAAAAACAATATTTTTTCAAGCGTTAAGTCTACCGGTTATGACACCTAGTTGAATACTAACGATAGTATTTCACCAAAACATGATTACTATTCAAGTCAATGTATGCATTATTTCTCGGTAAAGGCGAATCGGTTCTACAAATATGAAACGGTGCTTTTGTTATATAACCTTTTATTTTTTTTTAACTTGAAATTGTCTTTATTAATTAGATGAAAGTAGAAAGTCATAATGGACACACTCATTTAAGCAAACTGGTATAAACAAAGAATCAAAAATCATATATTGTTTCAATGACTTCATTGGCGTATCTTATAGAACCCACCCAAAATCGACGGCTTCAAATCTTCTGAGCCAAACCCTTATATCAGAGCAAATTCGTTTACTTTCCAATCAAGATGCAATGGAGGGTCCGAACAGCCACCTTTCCATATCCCATTATCCAAGCTTTCACTATAACATCTGAGAAAGTGAAGCATATTGATTGGTGAAAACAGGTTAGTCATCAGCTTTCCCCTTATATAGTATCACATATTTAAAACATGTGAAAATGTTTGTTTTAGTTTAATAGTTAAGAACTAAGAAGAGTATATACACTTTTTTTGCACTTTTAGGGGTTGGATTTGTGTCCACGTAAAAATATCCATTTTTTAATCTTTTAAATGTTTTCATATTCATATTCTTAAGTTCTTTCTTTTTTTGTACGAATTTTAAAATGTGATATATAACCATCGTTTCATAAATCCTTTTTTGACCAAATATCCACTACAAAAAAAAGTTTCACAAAATAAAAAAGATGAATAAATTATTTAAGATAAATCTAAATATTGTTTTTTGGGAAAAATAGAATCGAGAAATAACTAAAATCTCAAAGCCGCCATTGACACTCTAGATCAAGTTGAAATGAAACTTACTCATATTTTGTACTATTCATTGATATCATCATATCAAAAATACAACATGTGCACTAAATAACTTTTAACTGAAAAACAAAATGCACTATACCTAACTACAAGGTAGAATGACAAAATCCTAAATAACAAATGAACCGGCCCGCATCCATCTAAGCTGGTCCGCGTCTATCTAAGCCGGTCCACATATATTTGGATTGGTCCACGATGAACATTATTTTTCTGAATCACAATAGGCTGGCTTGAGAGAACCATGGGAAAAACACTTTTGATCGGACCTACCCCGTTAGGTCCATCATGATAATTGGCCGACGATTGGAATTAAATTTTATATTTTTAAAATACGATGAAAATAAAGTAAATAAAAAATGTATTTATAGTATGAAAACTGAAATAGATGTTCTTTATTTTGATTAACATAAATTATATGTTATTTGTTTAAAATATGTCTCAAAACGGACCAAACCCCGCGGGTCGAGCTCTACCTTGTCCACCATGGGTTATGTGTGGACATAAAATATCAATACCACCGTTTATAAGCAGGCTAACTAATAAGCTTTGTCGGAATGCAAAATTTTCCATCAGTTGGCATGTCGGCTCCCCGACTACAAAAACTTCATAAAAACAAATAAAATCTATAAATAAATAATTATTTGTACATAGTTAGAAAAATATAATATGTGATAAGATAAAAAAATTTCATGGGAAAATATATTATTTACAAAAAGAAATATTACAAGTTTTTGATATTTAAAAGTATTTAGTTTCCAATTTTGAAAATTAAACAATTGCGAATATAATTTATGAAATGGTAACATATGCATCTCATAATATGTTAAGTGATAACTCATTTTATAGGTTTTGTTTGTATGTTTTATCGAGTCTTTTATTTGGAAACAAGTTGTTTCGATGTATTCAAGTGTTTTTTAAAATTTTGAGCCTTTGGACCGTAAGTGGACTTTTGAAGGAAGAAATAGTCAAAAAAGTCAAAAGAAGAAATAACCGATTAGGAGGCTCGATTGGTGAAAACACTGAACCGACCGGTTAAGAAAGATGCCGGCCACAGATCGATTGGACCTTTGTTAAACCGTCTTTTCTTATTTCTAGGGTTTCGTCCTAATCCTGATAGATACATGTTTGATTCTTTAGCCGCAAGGCACACTTTACCTTTACGATTTTATAGCTTTAAGGTGTGCTTCCCTTCTTCATATTCTTTCTTTATTGTTTATGCTTTAATATTTCAAAACCTTTGGTAGATTTCCTTGAAAACTTTTGATCCTTCTTCTACAATGATCACATGTACCTATAAATACTGGAACTTAAGATGAAAACCCTACAACCTCTTAGAGCTTCTTTTCTCGCCTCTCTTCACAGCAAGCTTGACGCCTATAGCCTTCAAGCTCTTCGTCTTCCACCTCCAATCTTATAGAAGTCGTCTTTTATAGATCTCTCTTGTTCTTCATTGCTTTCTTTTCTCTTCTCTTATATTCTTTCTTGTACCGCTTTTGGGGAGAAAAGTTATCTTTTGTGACATCTAGAGAAGTTTCCTTTGAACCTTTTTTTATTGTTGTTGTTTTGTTTATGATGATATACTTTATGATATCTATGTCGTTTACTTGCATAATAAGAGAGTAGTTCTCTTTGTTGGGGTTTATGGGCTGATTTAAGGGTATTCATTGTTCAATTCTTGTTAGATTGTAAGATCTTAATTTTCCTCATACTTAAATTCTTGTGAGACATCGTTTACTTAGTACAAGTTGTTTGGACTGATAACCAAACACTGATCCAAGAGGGTAGGAGCTCTAACTGGGTAAACTTAACCTCAGACCTAGTGTTACCGAATCTTAATGTCGTAACATGCGCAACTTAAGTTTTGGAGCTTAGAGAACTTAGCGAACCCGATCCTAATGCTTTAATCTATGTGTTGTTGCTTACATTAAGTTAAGTAACACAATATATGGATATTTCCGATTAAGTCTATACCCTAGGGTTAATCGTTTATTTGTGATTCATAGCTAGGAACTAGATCAAAAACATTAGATAAGAGATCCTAACATTAGTTAGTCAAGAACTATGATACCCTGAGAAACTCTAGAACTTGCAACGCCTTTAATCGATAGCTTACAAATGACGTTTAGATTCTTGCATTACTTATTTCATTGCTTAGTCATTAGGAAACCCAAAACCAAAACCAAAACCCCCAAGTTTAGTTTTGTCTTAGCTAAATCTTCTTCTTTGAAATTCAATATATATAGCTATGTCTCTTTGTGGGATAGATCCTTAAATACGACTAGTAATTAATGTGCATTTGCAGTTAATGTATGGTCTCTAAGGTAAAACCTTGAGGCAAAATAAATAGCACATCACCTACGTCATGTGTAAGTAGTATCTTCATAAAGTTTTACCGATCAGTATTGCACTCCACTGATCGATCTGTACTTCTATCGAACAGTTGGAATCCCCAAAGAGATCGATTCTATGCTAAATCTAAGTGTATTTCTTTGTTATGATCTCTAACTATTCTCCGTCATTAATTTTTTTTAAACCCTATATGAATTAGGCCAAATCACCTATTGACCATTATTATATTATTTATTTTATTTCTATAAAATTACTTGAATTCTTGTAACCCTTCTGTCATAGCTTAGTTTCAGTAGTTGCAAGTATATATTTTGAGTGTTTCTTTGGTCTTTATGAATTCGATCCCTAAAACGTACTGTGTTATCCTGTACACTTGCGGTGAATATTAAGAGTATAACTATAATTAGTAAATTTTACTCGTAGCATAATACCAATAATAAAACTATTAACTAACTTCATAAAATTTCAGCAAATCTAAATCCATTTTGAAGATGCAAAAGTGGAAACTCTTCTTTGGGCGATGAAGTGTATGATTGGTGCTGACAACCAAGATGTAGTTTTCTTAACAGATTGTTCAGACATGGTTAATATGGTATCTTCTCCAACCGAATGACCGGCTTTCTTAGTGTATTTGGAGGAATTATAGAGTGGCAAGAATTCACAAGTTTTTCTTTACTTTTAATCTCTCGTAGTGTAAACAGTAAAACAGATAGTTTTTCACGAAAAGTTTGTGCCAAACCACATCATATCACATATGTAAATAACATTTTCCAAGAAGAACTCTTTTGAGCTCAAATTAAAATCAGTCAACAAAATAAAAACCATTTTGATAAAAGTTGATTTCAACCAATACAATTTGAAAAAATGGTTGAACTGTATGAGTTTTGACGATGATACAATTTATTGTTTATGGCACCAGTAAAATTCAACAAGCTCATTATTTTGATGATGAAAATAGTTGTCAAGATTTGTATTGCCGATCTATTTGAATAGTGGTTTTGATGTAGATTGTGGATTCAATTTTATAGAATAATTAGAGTGACTCGCTAATGTGACTATTAGTTCTCTTTTGAGAGACACGATACAAACGTCTATATAATAACACAATATAAGTCTCATTGGTAAACTTTCATTTTATTTCAAGTGTATTAATATGTATTATTTTATGGTAGAAAGCAACAAAGTCTACAAATACAGATTATATGGACAAGCCAAATGTCCCCTGCCAATTATCTAACGAACTGAAATGGTAACCTTATTGTTTCTAAAGGAACAAAAGTATCTAAGCTTATCAAACATGGATACCGATATTAAGTTACGTCCAATACACAAAACAACATAAACACCTTTCAAATCTATAAAATTTGCGATCTTTACCAAAATTATAAATATTTTGTTTGCTTACACTCTAACCCCATGACCATCTCCTACATAAATAAGTATTTCAACGTCATAAGGTTTTTGGTAATGGAGGTAGTCTTGAATTGCCACAATAATATGAGCTGTTGTACGCGAATCAACTCACCAAATGTCCTATAGTACAAAAACTAAATTTTCCTTAAAACAAACCAAAATTAGAGTCATACCTTTACCGGTATGGCAAGTGTGATAATTGGCACATGCATTTTTATATGGTCCTTCTTGTGGTTGGTGATATCTAGTGTGTTTCCCTATCAACTCATTTATACTCTAATTTCTCCTTATGATAATTATTGCTTACTTTAAATTGAGGAAATAGTCCAAAAAGTGATATGAGAACAAGACACACTAATACATTACTAGACCTAGGAAGTCATAGTATCTTTAACCTAGATTCAACATTAGATATTTTCAAATACTCATGTGCCATTGTTTTAAGTTTTTCATTCTTGGCAAAACTCTTCTACAAAATATTGATTTTTTTTTTTCATAACCACCTCACCGGACATAAAAACCCTAAAGACAATGTTACATCAACATAAAGTATGTACGATTTCAGGCATCCCATCATTTGAGTTTACTGTGATCAAGGGCAATACTCAAATCTGTTATTGTAAAACAATCTTCCATGAACACAACATCATGGCCATCAAAGGGAGTGCTATGATCAAGATGTCTCTCCATTCCGAATTATTTTTCCCATTTAGTATCGAAATTGAATTAAGGTTGGGAGAGACACTAGATATGTTCAACACAACTAAAATTAATAAAACAATTGTGCTAAACTTTCACGGTAACCAAATCGAATGGAGATATTTAAAATTTCCCAAAAAGAAATCAACGATACATCAATTATTTAGTTAATCTCTAGACATTATTTATTATTTACAATCAAAATGTCATAATCTAGGTTATTCTTTGGGCTTACCACTGTACACATGACACCTAGTAATCGTCATCTATTTGTGACTGTATCCATACATTTAACCTTGCCATATAAAAATATTCATATGGGTTTATTGCGATCTACATGCACTAAATTTATGACCTTTAATCGATTCAATATTAATTTAATATTTTTTTCTTTCTAAAGTCCATTTTGAAGGGATGTTGAGATAGTTCATACCTTGATCTAATATTAAACATTCGATTTTCTAATTTTCTTTTGTTAACCTTCATTCACAAAATATATTATCGTGATTTAATAATAATTTATATTACACCTTAATTAATATATAAGTAACTCGACTTTGATCTCAATTTATTTTTTTCATATTCAGAGGAAAGGTAATTACAATAAACATCTGCAATATTTTCACACGTATAATGTAAAATCTAATTCACAATATATATAAAAAATAAAATAAAAAATTGGACATCAATATCAAAAAAGACTCCACAATATTTTTTCCGATACCGTCGGAGACATTAGCAAATCTTCTTTCACTCTCTCGTCTTTGTTTTACTGTTTATAATCTTCTTTTAATAATGGTGGTTAGAGATATACTCTTGAAACTTTTTATAGTCTCTTCTCAGTCGGTCCCCCTTTCAACTGGATACCGATGAATCTTGCTCCACCTTAAGATTGGCAAAATCACTCAACTCCAAACCCGGTTTAACACTTCAATCTGAGTTTAATCTCTCACATGCACCTAGATCCATGAAGGCTAGTTGCTTCGAACCAACGACCTCACCAAAATTCAGCTTTGCTTGAATTAGTGGTTAAAATGACAACGAAAGGATTAACATAATCCATCATGCATCCTCTATCACTAATCCCTTAGTCACTCTTCCCAAGAGGAACCGCATCTCGTCGAGCTTGATTGCTATGATGCCACAACCTCTAATGATACCCCAATCAATTTTGATCATTAGATCACCGCCACCCAGCCGCCACAGCCTAAACATCATTTTCCGAGCCAACAAAGAGAAACTAGGGTTTGTGCTATTGTGCCTTTCCAATTTAGATCCATTTTGGTTCATTTCTTGGCCCAACTTCAAAAGTGACGGCCCATACTTTTCATCAAATAGGCCAAATATTAATCTGTATATTTCTTTTCTTTTACTGAGTCTATACCACACAAAGATTGGCCTCCTTTCTAGGCTTGTGTTGATATCCGTTCAAGGAATATTTGATTACCACTTCATTGATTGCAACCAAATTCAATGTTCAAATCCGAAGGTTTTGGAAGTATTTTCAACGTCACCAGTTCTTTTGAATGTTACTAATTCCTCAATCCTCGAAGAGTACGTGGATATGATCCCGACTTACCATTTCTTCGCTTGTGGCAACTTGTGTTCCAACTCTTGTCTCCGAAATTTCATGGATCCATTGTCGGTTCATCCTATCTTTAACTTTTTTGCATCTCTAGATGCCTTTATATTTGAGTTTGTAAGCTCTAAATTTATTTAAATCTTAATCTTTGTAAAACATGTGTTTTGACCTAATACCAATGCTTAATTAAGCATTACAAGAAAACAGACCTAACACTACAAGAAAACAGGCGATTTGCGAAAATTTCCCTCGCACATTGCTACAGACTTGCGAGAAGTTTGCGAGGGAAGAGGACAACCTCGCTACTCTGTCACAAATTTTGCAACGGAAAACTCCCTCACAAAGTTGCGAGAATATTGCGAAGAAATTGCATGGAAAGCAGGATTCCTCGCAAAAGCGTCGCAAATTTGCGAGGGAGTTGCAGGTAATGCAAATTCCTCGCATATTGCGATGCACTTGCGACGCATTGTTATTCTGTAACAATATTTGCGACAGAATTGCGAGTCTATACGGGTTAGGTGAGCACGTTTTAAATAATCTTACTGATCTGGTTGGTAGGTGGGCTTCCCTCGCAAATAAAGATCAGTTTCTAGCAAATCCCTCGCAAGCTGCCTTGCAATTCCCTTGCAATAGTTTTTTTTTGGCATCTATAAATAACCAACGTAATATGTAAGAATCATAAGTCAAATCACAACATTTACTTACAAACAAAAAAAATTTGCTCGTGAGAACGGTACAATATTCTGTCCATGTCGTAAGTGTCTCAATGGGAAATATTTGGAATTTAATGTAGTGAAGAAGCATCTTTATAATAGAGGATTTATGCAAAACTACTATGTATGGTTACGTCATGAAGAGGATTGTAGAGATAGCACAGGAACTAGTAATACAAATTATGATGTCGAGCAACCTAGTAATTTTAATAATGATGCGAATTATGGTCAGCAAGTACCTGATAAAATTGTTTATGGGCATAACCAGGAAAATAGATTTCATGATATGGTTACGAATGCATTTCATAAAACTATTGCTGCATTTCCTGAAAATATTAGTGAAGAACTCAACGTAGATGCACAACACTTTTACGATATGTTAGATGCTGCAAATCAACCAATCTACGAGGGATGTAGACAAGGGCATTTTAAGTTATCTTTGGCATCTAGGATGATGACTATTAAAGTTGATAATAACTTAAGTGAAAATTGCATGGATTCATGGGCTGAATTAATTAAGGAATATTTGCCACCAGATAATATATCGGTAGAGAGTTATTATGAAATACAGAAGTTGGTTTCGAGTCTTGGATTACCATCATAAATAATTGATGACTATTGCATGATTCTATGGGGAGATGATGAAAATCTGCAGGAATGTCCGTTTTGCGGGAAGCCGAAATATTAGACTACTAGTAGAAGGACGCGAGTGCCATATAAACAGATGTGGTACTTGCCAATAATTGATAGATTGAAACGCTTATATCAATCGGAAAGAACTGCGGCGAAAATGAGATGGCATGCTCAACATACAACTGCAGACTGAGAAATAACGCACCCATCATATGCAAAGGCATGGAAACACTTCCAAACGGTATATTCTGACTTTGCTAACTAGTGTAGAAATGTGTATCTTGGCTTATGCACAGATGGATTTAGTCCATTTGGTTTGTCTAGACGACAATATTCTCTTTGGCCTGTTATCTTGACGCCATACAATCTTCCTCCAGATATGTGTATGCAAAGCAAAATTTTGTTCTTAAGTATTTTAGTGCCTGGGCCAAAGCATCCGAAACGAGCGCTTGATGTCTTCTTGCCGCTGATTCATGAACTCAAGAAGTTGTGGTATGAAGATGTTCATACATTTGATTACTCGAGCAAACAAAATTTCAATATGCGGGCAGTGCTAATGTGGTCGATTAGTGACTTCCCGGCATATGGAATGTTATTGGCATGGACAACGCATGAAAGATTATCTTGTCCCTACTGTATGGGTCGTACCGATGCGTTTCAGCTAAAAAAGGTAGAAAACCATGTTGGTTTGATTGTCATCGTCGGTTTCTTCCCCTACATCATCCGTATCAGAGGAACAAGAAATATTTTAGGAAGAGTAAAGTAGTCCGTCTTCTTCCGCCATAAATTGTTTCTATAAATGATTTGTTTGAACAAATCGATTATTATGATGCTCAGAAAACCAGTAAACGTGGGGGTAACTGACACACCCTGGTGAATATGCCTGATGAATATGGAAGCACTCACAATTGGTACAAACAAAGTATCTTTTGGCAACTCCCATACTGGAAGGATCTCCTCTTGTGGCATAACCTTGACGTGATGCACATCAAGAAAAACGTTTTCGATAATTTCATGAATACGCTTTTGAATGTGCTGGGCAAAACAAAAGATAGTTTGAAATCAAGGTAGGACTTGGCTGAAATATGCAGCAGACCTGAGTTGCATGTTACACGAGATGGAAAATTACCGGTTTCGAAATTTCGCTTGTCTCCTAATGAAAAGAAGGTGTTGTCCGAGTGGGTTGTTGCTGAAGTGAAGTTCCCAGATGGATATATGTCAAAATTTTCAAGATGCGTAGAGTAAGCCCAAAAGTTTTCTGGTATGAAGAGTCATGATTGTCATGTATTCATGCAACGATTACTGCCATTTGTGTTACTAGAGTTGCTACCGGCAAATATTCATGAAGCAATTGCAGGTAATAATTATCTATATTCTTTAAATCAATCATTAATCGACGACTATTAACTTACATTAATTCGATACATGATAGACATTGGAGTATTTTTCAGGGACCTATGTACAAGAACATTGACAACTGATGTCATAGAACAATTAGACAAGAATATCCCAGTGTTGCTCTGTAACTTGGAGAAATGATTCCCTCCTGCCTTTTTGACGTGATGGAACATTTGCCGATTCATCTTCCACATGAAGCTGCTCTTGGTGGGCCAGTGCATTTCTGATGGATGTATCATTTTGAGCGATTCATGAAATCTCTTAAAGGAAAGGCAAAAAATCTTGCTAGAGTTGAGGGGTCGATAGTCGCAGGAAGTTTAACCGAGGAAACATCCCACTTCACATCGTATTACTTTAGTCCAAGCGTTAGAACCAAAAAGACTCGTCCTCGACGATATGATGATGGAGGCATTGCACCTACATATAACTTTCTTAATATTCTAGATACCTTTGCCCAAATAGGTAGACTCGCAGAAAAGTTGAAAGAAGTTTGGTGGGACGACCATGCGCTTTCTCGACTAGCTCACAATTATATACTCCGAAATGTTGATTACATTAAAAAATTTGAAAGGTATAAAGCCACACAAATTTTATTCATAATTTTTAATATTTAATAATTAGTGTGATACTAATTAAAGAAGCTAAGCATCAACGTTTTAATTTGTAGGTTATTTGATTCACAAATCCGTTAAGCATGTCCTGGATTATAAGAAAAAAGTATAAAACTTACAAAGATCGTGATTTTGCTGGATGGTTAAAATACTATGTAAATAATATTTGGAAAATTTGATATCTTAATTACTACAAGATGAAATGATAAACTTAATTAACATTTAATTTATGTAGGTTACTAACGGATGTAGAAATAAACCTTTACCACTTTGGTTGCATGAGATCGTTCAATAACCAAGATCTAAGATCACAACCGCACCTATGTACTTCACTCGCGGCTATACCTTTCATACGTATCCATATGGAAGTCGAAGAGCAACTGCAAATTATGGAATCCATGTCGAAGGTGAAACTGAGTTTTATGGGATTCGGCAACAAATTCTAAAAGTCGAATATTCGGGACTTTTGAATTTGAAATGCGTTCTTTTCAAGTGTGATTGGTTTAATCCTGTGATTGGTCGAGGGGTACGGGTAAATAACTTAAGCATGGTTGATGTCAATTCAAACAAGACTTATTCAAAGTTTGAACCATTTATGCTAGCATCACAAGCAGGGCAAGTAAGCTTTCTATCTTACCCGCGTGTGAGGCCTAGGCGTGAAGTTTGGTTATCGGTTATTAAAGTTAATCCCAGAAGTCGTATAGTTGGCCTAGTTGATGATGTTGTGATGCAACAAAAAAGTGTCAGAGATATTTCCATACCAGACATAACAAAAGAAGATATTATCCACATTGACCTACATAACAGAGAATTCGAAGACATCACTCATAACTGTTCCAAAGAAGAAGAACAATCACACGAATTCGGCGAATCCGATGAAGACGTTGAGTCCAAAAATGATTGTAATGATTCAGAAAATGAATCAGAATAAATGTTACTATATGTTGTCTACTTTCGATGTTTTTACGAAATATAATATAATAAACGAATAAATTCAGAAAATGATTTTAATAATTTTAAAGTTATAATTATCTAATTTTAAGGTTCATAACTATAATTTTGTATTTTTCAGTTATTATTATCATAATTTTTCTAATTTGTTTTTATTTTTAAACCAGTTCCACGCAAATCCCTAACATTTTGCGAGGGATTTACTACACTGCGACCTCGCAACTCCCTCGCAGTGTAAGCTGAAAACCTTAATCGAGACACCGTGTAACCCTAAAATATTGCGAGGGACTTGCTACGGATCCCTCGCAAGTCCCTTGCAAAGCTAGAGCGATTTGATTGGTTGGTTTGTCGGTTCCTCGCAAAGCCCAAGCAAATTTGTGAGGGATTTGCGAGGCGTTTTATTTCTACATATACATCGCGATCGAGTTTGAGCGAAGCTCAAACCCAGCCGCCTCCCAAACAAACCCTAATTCTCACTCGATTTCATTTTCGTCTCTGGTACCGTTCTTCTTCTCCATCGCCGTTCTACCTCTCCGCCGCTTTCTTCTTCTCAGGCTTGTTCTCGATTTGACGAGGACACTTCAGTTGTATCCACTGTCCGGAGCATCTTTGAAAGAGATTTCAAGGAGCCTCATGCTAATTGGTCAATGACACCTGAACCAGTGGTTGATCGCTGGTTTGAAACCTTTGATGTAAATCCTTCAAATTGTGTTTTGTTGTGTGAAGCTTTTTAGTTGCTGTTAGTCCAACTAATTTTTGTTATCACTTGTGTCTGTTTTGTAGCAAGTGTATAATTGGGACAAAGCAATAAACAAGAGAGTTAGGATTGAGTTTGATGCAAAGCTGAAGGAGAGGATGTCTGATCAAGTTTCTCGGTGGAAGGGAAAGTGGAGAGAAAAGGGTGATTTGGCGATGCCTCGATGGTTGGATCCTGAAGTGTGGGCCGGTCTTGTTAGTTTTTGGCGAGATCCTAAGTCAAAACTGAAGAGTATCAACAGTAGGAATTCAAGATATCATGATCCGGATGGCCTTGGGATTCATAAACACAGGTCTTGCCAGACCTCTTACAAAGCCCGTGCCTAAAAACGTGTAAGTTATTTTACACGCTTACTTAGTCAACTTTGTTACACAAACAACTAACCTGATTTGTTTCTGTTGTAGTGTGAGATGACCGGAGAAACTACTCCACATTTTCTTGTGCTCTTAGATTAGACACATAGAAAACATGATGGTGGTTTCATTGATGGAAAATCCAAGGAGATCTGTAACACCCCTATTTTACAATTAGACCATGAAGCCCAAGTCCAGCCCACTAACTATTCAAACCCAAGTAAAAACCTAATGTTCCCATGTGATTATAAGAAGCAGGAGCAAGTTCCGAGACTTTCAACAGAAACCCTAGACCTCAATTCTACCACCCTCAAGCCACTGGTGATAGTGTTCGTGTCCATCTTGTGTCGTCGTGTGAATCGTCTTCACCGGAGAGATCTGTGTTACCGAATCCTCCACTTCGCTGTTCATCCCGTCACGTGAAGCCGACGAGAAAGCTTATTGAGGAAGATTGAGATCGTTATTGAGCCGGTTCCGTTGTTGCTAGTCCTAAACCGTGTTATCCAACCGAGTTGCTAAGGTGTGAGCGGGATATGTGGAAACATAGTATCACTTTTCTACTTTTGTACTTTTGAAGTTCATTTGTATAGGATTAGAAATTGGGTGCTGATTGTTAAATGTTAGAAATTAATTGATAAAATATTATAATATGTGTTGTGTGATATTATGCGTTAGGTTGTTAGCGTGATATGCGTATTGATTTGCTTGACGTCTTTAAGGACGTATTTTAAAATAAAAATAGAAAAAAGTAAATAAAAAATAATAATAATATGAAAAGAAAGGATAAGATTGAAGAGGTTGGAATGTAATGGAACCGACGTGTTCATTACAGGTCATTAATCGCTGACGAGCAATGAGAGGAAGGATCGAGCTACGGGCCTTGGTTTTCCATAAATTGGCTTGAGGAGCCATAAGTTAACATATGTTAAAAACTCAGAAAAAAGTAAAAGATCTTGCGGTGAGCAAGACGGAAGCTTGTCTGTTATTGCTTACTACGAAAGTTTAAGCTATATGCTTGTTGTTTGAGTCTATGCTTATGAAATGGATATTGTGTGAAAGTATAATCGTGTAATTGTGATTCGGTGGACAGTTTTAACTGTCTTCACTTAGTAATTAATTACTCACCCCCTTTTCTTTTCCCTCAGGTGAGGAAGAGAATGTTGAGTGATAAGCATGTTTTTTAAGCCTACTTATGTTGAATGTGTGATTCAGTTCAGTTCTCCTACAAACACTAACATGTCGATGCAGCTATAGGGGGTGTCAATCTAGTCCACTGTTATTGCTAGCAATCAAGACGTGTACAGAAGCAACTAAGTCAAGCCAGATTATAATGATGGTGGGTTTCTAGTAACAATCCTAGGACAGGATTCAAACAAGTAAAAATGAGAACTTAAAAGCCCTACTCGATCATTGGGTCGAGTAGAACCAACAAGCAGAACTAAAATGCAATCAATAGGGGATACAAATAACAGGTAAATAAAAGTGCAATCAACAAGGGATACAAATAGGTCTAATAGAAGTCCTAAGGATGGATTCATTGATAAGGGAAACTCTAGGGTTCATCAGATGGCTAATAGGTGAAAGGTAGGTACCCTTGACGATAGATTCAAAAACCGGGTCAATCCATTGTCGTGACAGAGACCCCCATAACTCTACAACTTCCTAATCTCAATTGTCGTTGATGAAACATAGCAGAGCAGGTTTTAAGAAACAATTTACAAAAGCCAATAAGCAGTCAAGCCAATGTCTTGGTCGAGTCTACAAATCTCTGGAATTCGTAGATCAGACATCCATTTGAACGTCTTTTGGACGCCGGACGTCTATGATCGAATCTCCACATTAGCCAGCGAAAATCGCATAGGGGCCAAGCGAATCCAGAAAGGTTCAAACCTAAACACTAACCACCTAACTAACTTAGAGATTACCCTAATCTAGTCCATCCTCAAGAACCCTAATCACTACTCAAGCAACATTCTCAAGAACACAAACCCAAAAATTACTGAAATCATACCAAAATGTAGATCTGAACAAGCTAAACAACTTTATTTAAACAATCAAATGCAAAAACGAAATAGATTAAGAGTAATTAAGGTTTTAAGATTCATAAACACAAAGAAAAACTAAAGGATAAAAACTAGATCCTTTGGACAAACCCCAAAGTTATCTATTTATAGTAAAATGTTGAAACCCTAGATTCACTAGAAGACAAGAGACTTGAGGCGGTTTCGGCGAATACTTGATCTTGGGGATCGAGTAAAGAGGGTGCTGCAAAGTCTGCGCCTTTGTGTTTATGCTCCGAGTGATCAATTGGTCGAGTAGATGCTTCTTCCTCTGCTATCTGTATGCTCAGATGTCTGGTTGAGTAGGGAATGAGGAGGATCCCAAGACGCTTTGATAGCTCAACAAGTCTTGTAGAGTTGGTCACCCTTGGTCGAGTAAATGGGTCGAGTAGAGGATCGAGTAGGAGGGGCGAGTAGATCAATC
>Ga0041059_1001075_pt1 | contig 21739 bp, 18 predicted proteins | sample AraColnosormetaG_FD_56232 | JGI IMG/M metagenome (GOLD analysis project Ga0041059, IMG submission 56232) | Arabidopsis roots microbial communities from North Carolina, USA - Col MF nosort | ecosystem: Host-associated > Plants > Roots > Unclassified | place: USA: North Carolina | collected... | reverse complement strand
ATCAGTTTAATATCTGATATGTGGGCCATCGGCCCACACGATATTAACTCTATTTTTTAAGGGAGAAAGCCCACTAAGATAGCTTGCTATCTGGGCTTTCAAGAGTCGCCCATGCGTTGCACTACTGCAAGGGCTGGCTCAACCCGCCAGCTAACCAGTCAAATTTTGTCTCTCTAATTAATCAAACTCTATAAAACAAAATTAATTAATTAACACCAAATCAAAATGAACAGAGGAAGATAAAGAAAGTTGGAAAATGGCAAACCCTAGAAGAGTAGTGATCGAGAACCAGAGATTGTCACCTTTAATCAACCTACTGAAGAAGCCTCAAGCGATTCCTCTGCTTCTCTCGTTGTTCCTCTTGCTCACATGGATCTCCCTCAGGTTACAACACTCTTCACAATCACACGTCTCTTCGTCCTCTTCACATCCGAAATCGACGGTAAATAGTCATCCCGATTTGAAAGTTTACGACGACGACGATAAGGCTAATTTGGTCCGGTTCGGTTTGGCGTCGCTTTCTCCTGCTCGGAAAGACGACCGTGGTTGGTTGCTTGATCCCGTTATCCTTGCTCGTGATTCTGAGCTCAAAGGTTCTGATCAATTCTTACGAATGTTAATTAGGAAGTTGATAAACAGCAATTCGTATAGGGTTCTTGAGTATATTGAAACTGAGAAAATCTGTAGCTTAAATTATCATTTTCATTTTCTTCCTGAGATTAATAATGTATTGAGGTTAAAATAATTTTGGAAGCATGTATCGAGAAAAGTATCTATGTCTTTAGTCACTCTAGGAATGATAATCTTTGGAGTGACTGCCTAACCTTGAAGGAGACTATTGTGTAATCCTAAGTTTCTCTTTTCTCGGTACTGGAGATTCACATTTCATGTTTTCACTTGTTTGAAGGTGGAGCCGCATCGTGTGTTTCCATTCATGTTGGTGAAATACGGCCTGGTGGATTGAGGGGAAACCATAGACACCATACCTGTAATGAGACGTTTGTCATATGGGGAGCCAAGACAAAATTCAGGGTAAGTCTCATCATCCATCTCATTGATTGAAACATAATGGAAGAGTTATAGTCTGTTGAACACCTCTAACAGAAAGGAATTTCTGTTTTTGCTTATCTAAGTATCCAATGCTTCATTGAATGGTATGTGATAACTCTTGGTAAAGAAGGTGGAAAGGAGAGTTCAGAGTTTTTCCTAATGCTATGCCAACTTAACTAAACCTGTGTGACATGATGTGTGTAAGTAGAGGTTTGAACAGCTGCAGGAGCAGGCTTATCTTTGGTTGGTTTGAGGGTTTGGGAGTGTTTAAGGTGTCTAGACAAACTCTAGATTTCAGTTCCTTTGATGTGGTTTTCTGATTTTTTGTCTTAGATTCTGCGTTGGGACTCTTTTTATTGAGATAAAGGTGAAAATCACTTCTGAATCTATCATAAAGATGTTCTTGACTATTGGACTAATATCATCAGTCATTTACTCACGGATCACTGAACCACTAATCACTGTCTAAGAATGAAAAATCGAGTTTCTTCCATTAAGATGTTTAGTAATGTGACTAAGTGGGCTTATCTTACTTGTTTGAACCTTTTTCCTGTGATGATTGTGCCCTGGTTTTCCATTTCTTTACTGCTCTCGGGTCAAGATGAACCAAAATCATCAATCAAACATTGTTTATGGACAAACCTATATGAATGCAGCTGGAAAACCACGAAGTCGATAAAGGTTACGCCGAAGTGTTAATTGGAGAGGATGAGGTAGCTGTAGCTGTTAGTCAGAGTGGCACGGCTCATGCTCTAGTAAATGTAGATCCTGTGCGTTCTACTTTCTTCATAGGCTGCCAAGACCATATGCAGAACAACAGCTCAACTAGCGACTACAAAGTATGGAATGATCTATAAACCAAAGTGGGTTAGTTTAGTTTCTCTTGTTCATTCAAATTTTCATTGGCTTTTCTTTCTTTCGAGCCCTTATTTGTATAGAGTAGGCTTTGTTTTGACTGGTCAGTCATATTGTTACTGAGATTATAAACCTGAAACTTCCAATGTTGTGTTCATTGATATGATGGTAAGATTAGTCTGATCAGTGAGAATCAATTCGTATGTAGAGTTTGTTGTTTCTTCACAGCTGAATGTGCAATGCATGTCTTTCTAAAAAAATCTTATTGCAATTTGCCAACTCAGCACTGTAATCAATCAATTACGAAGTCTTATTATTTATGATCAAAATGTTTTATGTATTTTAAAAACTTCAATCACAATTATATTTGACAGATGGAAATATATCTCTACATGTAAAATTTGTGAGCAGTGTTAGTTTTTCTGCTTACCGAAAATTGTTAAATTAAAGCATAAATTGTTTTCTTCAAACGTGTAAATGATTTATGGTCTCAAAACAGAGTGCCATTAATGATGCAATTACAATTACTCGTACAAAAAATATCTAATTCTTATAGGATTGATAAAAAAAGCTCTAAAAGTTTTCTCTGTCCAGCATGCACAAGGTCATGAATCTTAAAGAACACTCTTAATAATGCCCTTTTGTTTCTCATAGAGCCTTGTGCTAAACTCCTAAATGCCTAGTATTTGATTAGGGTTCTTAATTTTGTTAATGGAATCCCCATCATGTTGTATTCGAAGGTCTAGTTGAAGTTTATCTAGAGTTGAGTGATAATTTACTTTGTAAGCCAGTAAGCACTAATTAAACTTCAAAATAGGAAACAAAACATGAAAGACACTATAATGTCTAGCCAAAAAATGACATTATAATGTCTATAGCTAATAAGTAAAGTGTCAATGCTTTGGAATTTGCCATGTGCAAATGGACCAACCTTAAAGTAAAAAAAAAAACGTAAAACAAAAGTGAAAAGGAGAATAAAATAAAAATAAAGCATGGAGACCTAAATCACAAAAAGGGTATAATATTATAATTTTACCGTTGAAATGAATAATTTCTTTTGACTAAATGGGAATTTAAGGTTTTAGATAGAGAGAAAAAGAAAGAGGTGAGAAAAACAAAAACAGATAGGAGGAATATGAAGAAGAGTAAACGAGAGAACTTGCTTTCTCCTTCATCTTCATGGCGGGAAAACCATAATCCTCCACGGAGAAACTCAAACTCCTCCGCCGTCTCCTCCGGCTGCCTCCCCGGGTTCTTCAACCTCTTCCTCTCCACCTTCAACCGCCGCAAATCCATCACCTTGGGATCTAAAAAGCGAGAACAAAGAACCGTCGTTTACGCTTCTCCTCCGCAAGATTCATCAAACGGACAAGGCGGAGGAATCGTTGCGCCACCGCTTCCGCACAATGAAGGAGAGGGAGATGCGGCGAGAGTTAGTCTAGTCGGAGCACTAGAGAAATGTGATCGGGACTTAGAGGAGCTAAGAAGAACCATCGACGTCATCAAAACCACTTACATTCTTCACAAGAGACTTGAGGTTTCTCCGCCGACCACACGTGAGAATTTTAAATTCTCCGGCACCGGTACGTTTCTCCGTTTTTGTCAGTGTTTTGGTCATCTTATACGTTTAATACAAACATGTCGAAATCATCTTTTTTTTTTTTCACTTATAAAAACTTCTCTTATTTATTGATAACTTAACAAAAATCAAGAAAGAAAAATTCATATTAAAATGTGGGAGAATTGATGTGGTCCGTAATTTGTAGCACATTATCAGGGAATTTTGTATTTTAATCTTTTGTTGTTCAAAATAAATAAATTAAAGTAGTAAACTTAAGTGAACATTGTGTCAACTAAAGTAGCAATAAAGAGTGAAGATAGAATGGGAAGGCCAAAGAGTTGTCTCTTTAATTTGGTGGTGTTGAAATCATGAGTATGTCCAATAGTGGAAGACAGGCTCATCATTTTGGTATATACAAATAAAAGTATATTGATAAAGACATCTTATTGCTCTAACAATTTCATGCATGCATAAACTGTGTTATTTGATTTTGATGTCACATCTAATTGCTCTAACAATTGGATCATTATATAGTTGTTGTCATATTGAGGATAGTGTTCAAAATTATATAAAGACAATATAGTATGGACCCCAATTAAGTTTCGGTGGGGCTAATTATGTAATGAGGTTTAGTCTAATCTGATAGGATCAAATTAAAGTGGAGAAGAGAGTAAAGAAAGTGTGAGGAGAAAGAGGCATGTTAGACAAATGATGAAGGAAGAAACAGCTTTTAGGGGCCTTTATTCCTTTAGTCATGAAGCCCACTTTAACTTTTCCCATCATTTGGACCCCCACCCATTCTTTGATTTATTCCTGATTCTGACCCACATACTGTTTTATGGTACCAAATCAAGAACACCACTTTTAAAGAAAAATGATTCTACAAGCACTTCATGTATGCCTGAGTCTTATTATTCGCTAGTAATAGTTTATATATATTTGTGTGACAACGTACTAATTTATATACTAAACACACAAGTTGTCTGATAAATTATTTTCGTCTTATTTAACAAACAACCAACAGTACTGGCAGGAGATGTCGTCGTGGGGACGCACACGCAGAAGAACACGAAGACGACACAACACGAACCAGACACAGACACGATGTTGTCGATGATGAACCATCACGAATATTGCTGCAAAGACAACAAACCCTACAAAGTCAACAATATAAATCTAATCACTAGACCCGATCATTACTCCATTCATGACGTCATTTCCAAGAGATCAACGTCAACGACGACGACAGAGTCATGTGGCACGTTGCCCCTTGTGGTGCGGAGGGTAAGACGGAGCTTGATGGAGAGCGTGAACCAAGTTTGTGATGACGTGGCATCTGGTCAACGAAGAGAGGTCGCTAAAATCGGTTTGGCTCTTCATGATCACATCTGTCGCGACTTGATCGCAGAGACCGTTCGAGAGCTCTCCTTCTCTGACTACGACGACGACGAGTTTTATCAATCGCCGGTGGATTCTTCTGTTTGTTACGGCGGAGGAGGTAAAGGCCAACACATCCGACGTGGCAGCAGCAACTCTCTCCCATTCGACGCGTGTCGAAGAAGATTAGTGTTTTGATGCGATTGATATCTTTAGGTTCGTTGTGACGGTTATGGAAGTCATAGTTGCGACAATTTTCACCTATGACACTTGTTGTTTAAATTATTTTATAATTTTCTTAGCTTATTCAGAATTTAAGACATATCTTTCAATAGAGTGCAATTGGTTGTTTAGGGTTTAATGAATGATACACTATTTGCATTCAATATAAAAACTTTCCCTATTTGATGAATTCATGTATATACTAGTACTACATAGATTTCCTTAAATAAATGAATGATTAACAAAATCAGAAACAATATATTCATCTAGATACAGATATTAATGTTTTTTTTAATAACTCATCCTATATTTTAAAACTCGATCGTTTTCTCTTTATATATACCTTTCTTAAGTTACCTTATATACATAATTTAATCATAGAATTTATTAAGAAATTGATTAGACGTATCAATTATATCTTGAAGTGATTTTGATTGTTTGAAAACGAAATCTAATCTAATTAATTTGCAGGTGATATTGTACTTAAGTTAACAATAAAAGAAACTAATTATTTGTTTTCAATGGTGAGGAGGACTACTTAAATTCAAAAGCGAAGCCAATCATAAACAGACATCTGTACTGAGAGAGATCTCGAGGACCCAGCGAGAATGCTGACGTGACAGTCAAGTCAACGCTCCGCGTACAGACCGCGTGAACGTGTGATCCGTTTAATTGTCCACTCTGGCGTTTTATAAGAGAAAAGAAATCATTGATGATAGCATTAACGCAATTACAGTCATAATCCGAGGTTATAACAGAGATTTTTCCAAACCCGGTACGGGTTAAAAAAAAAAGCTTTTAAAGTCCCGGGTCGGAGCAAAAGTCGTTAATAGCTTCGTACCCGATAAATACGGTTGCTCTCTCGTTTTTTCCAGCAGAGACACTTTTTCTAATTTTCTCTTCTTCTTCTTCTTTCTCGTTTTGAGAGAAAACAAAAAAATTCTGAATCTACAGGTTTCACGAAAAGGAGAAGAAAAAAACAATGGCGGATCAGCTCACCGACGATCAGATCTCTGAGTTTAAGGAAGCTTTCAGCTTATTCGACAAGGATGGTGATGGTACGTTGTTGTTTTTTTCTCTCTCCCTCTCGCAATTTCAAATGTTTTTGAATACATAGGATTTTGCTACTGTTGGATCTTGGTGTCTAGCCATAACTGATTTGATTTCTGTTCTTCTTGTTGATTCAATTGATCTGTGTCGATGTAGATAATTAACGGATCTGTAATTCGTGATCTCTAGACTCGTTCCTTGTTTTTCAATTTTTGTTCGTTTGTTTCCTGGATTGGATTTGAATCGAAATTTGGATGATTGATGACTTGGAGATTTGCCAATTTGTTATCGATTTGGATTTAATTTTCCATCTGAATTATTTTATCTCACTTTAGATTTGAGAAGTTAATGACTAGAAACTGTTAATTGAGAAGTTTGGGATCTAGCTAAAATGCTTCTCTACAGAGAAACCTGCTTTGAGTTTCGTAATTGAAGATATTTGATTGAATTAGATTTACAGAGAAGTGAATGATGAACAAATTCTTGATTTGCTTGTAGGTTGCATTACCACCAAGGAGCTGGGTACTGTGATGCGTTCCCTTGGACAAAACCCAACCGAAGCAGAGCTTCAAGACATGATCAACGAAGTGGATGCTGATGGTAACGGTACCATTGATTTCCCAGAGTTCTTGAACCTTATGGCTCGTAAGATGAAGGACACCGACTCTGAGGAAGAGCTCAAGGAAGCATTCCGGGTTTTCGACAAGGACCAGAACGGTTTCATCTCAGCAGCTGAGCTCCGCCATGTGATGACAAACCTTGGTGAGAAGCTTACTGATGAAGAAGTTGATGAGATGATCAAGGAAGCTGATGTTGATGGTGATGGTCAGATTAACTACGAAGAGTTTGTTAAGGTCATGATGGCTAAGTGATGCTGTTTTAGAACCAAACAATGGCTCTATAAACTTGGTTTGCATCTCTTACATATAAATTCTTATGTTATGTTCTATAATTTTTATTCATGGGACTCGAGGTATGTTTTCTGCTTGTTTAAGACGCGAATGTTTTATCCCTTTTATGCTCTATTTTGCGTCTGAACATTTTCAAAAGTCTTGTTTTTTTGTTGTCTTGCTCCTGTAATTTGTAACCTTGGTCTAGTTCGCGGTTTTTTATTAATGGTGTCTCTCTAGTAAAGCATTGTATCATGGTTTTGTGAAATGCAAATTAGGTCCTATCAATGACTAAAAAGGTCAAAACGTGGTGTGGTGTGTATCATTAAAAAAATAGAAACCGACATAAAAGTTTCCAATTCGTGGTCGTTTAAGAAAAAGGAAAACGGCATAAAGTTTCCTATTCGTGGTTGAATTGGGATCATTCAATTGATGTGAATATAGGTAAAATACCTTTGTGTTTCTTTGTTCACGTTCGTTTCATACTTCCCCTAAATTTGTCTCATCATGGATAACAAGAAGCAGAGATATTCCAGGAGCATCCGTGACGATCGTGATGAGAGAGATAGGACTAAGCATCATCATGAGAGGTCTCACGAAGGAAGTAAGAGGAAAGATAGATCAGAGGAAGAGAATGGGGCGGCTAGGACGACAAACAAGAGTTCTAGGTTTGAAGATGTAGCTAGGTTTGAGAAAAGGCCGTATACTTGTTCTATTGCATCGGACACTACTTCTAGTCAAATCCTTGAAGCTGTTAAACGATTTCAGGAGCTGGCAATAGATACGGCTGTTGCACATAAACAGACCAAGGGCTTTTTTCTGCGTGTAGATGTACTTGGAAGAGAAATAGATGAGTATGGGCATGTGATTAATCTTAGTACATTGATGGTTAACAACAACAAACACAAGAAAGATGTTTTTCAGAATATTCTTAAACCTCCCCAACCTTTTAAATTGACAAAGAAGGAAGAGAAGAAACTGCAAACTCTAAGGCGTGTGGCAAAAGAAAAGGAGAAACAGAAGATGATTAGACAAGCGTTGTTTGAACCACAAAAATCAAAGGTGAAATTGAGCAACCTAATGAAGGTTCTTGCGTCTGAATTAGCAACCCAAGACTTCTTCTTATGAAGAGTTTCCTTCTTCTCATTTAACAGATTAACTATGAAGAGTTTGTTAAGGTCATGATGGCTAAGTGATGCTGTTTTGGAACCAAACAATGGCTCTAAACTTGGTTTGCATCTCTTACATATAAATTCTTGTGTTATGTTCTAATTTTTTTTTTGTGTGGGACTCGAGGTATGTTTTCTGGTTGTTTAAGAAACGAATGTTATATCCCTTTATGATCTATTTTGCGTCTGAATATTTTCAAAAGCCTTGTTATTTCTGTTGTCTTGCTCTTGTAATTTGTAACTTGGTCTAGTTCGTGGTTTTCTATTAAAGGTCTCTAGTGTCATTGTTTTTTTAAATGCAAATTAGGTCCTATCAATGGCAGTCAGTTTACGTTAAATTGATTTCCTAACGGGGCTCATTGAATAGCTTCAAATGATCAACGAAACAGAAGGCCAATAAAAACCTAAACACAAGAGAATGTGAAACACCTCAGTAGAAATTTTAATGAAACATTGAATTTAGTGAAGCATCAAATCATAAGATGTCCGCGAGTTTCTTCCAAATATTAGCAATCATTTAACAATTTGCTTTGTTTCTTATAATTTCATTCAAAAGAACTTCACATGACTTTGAACCTCTTGGCATCGAAGCTAAGTCCTCTTCAATCTGTTGCTTCGCTTCCACTTCACATGGATATGTCTTATAGAAGATTTTTGCCGTTTTCAAACAAAGCGCATGGTTCAGGAGATAACTCACCAGATCCTTATCTCCGTATCTCCCTGTGTACCCTTTCCACTCTAGAGCTTCAAGACTGGACAACAAACATTCGGGAACCAAACTTGGCGGTTCCCAACGACCCAACGGGGTTAGTAAGTAAACCTGCGATCACGAGAAAAAATGGTAAAACTGCTATTAATAATAAGATCATTGAGGTCGAATATTAAACACTAGTATAAATTACAATGGTAAAGGAAAAAAGGGAGAAAACTGAATACATGTTCAAGCTTGAGGACCACCAATTTAGTGAAACATAGGAGCAAATCTACAAGCATTTCCACAGATCTTTCACTACATATGCTCAGCTCCAGATGCACGATTCGACTGAAGGTACTTGCATCCTAGAAAAAAAAGAAAAAAAAAACACGATATTTCATTTATGTGATGGTTCCAACAAGATATAACACGAGAAAGAAACGACATGGAATGAAAAAAGTTACCTCTAATTTTGATGGAACTCCGAGCCTAACCCGTACAATATACCGGTAACGGCTTGCATATGCCAACTCTTGAATGCTGAAGTACTTGAAAGAAGGTGCGATAATCGCAAGCTTTCGAGTGTAGTTTTTCATCAAACTAAAAATATGCTTGGAATCTGCATCGACTCTTGTGATAATCGACAATCTTTGTAAGTAAGGCATGTCGATATCCAAATTCAACAAAACATCACTGGTTTTTTCTTCCAGTGTTAGGTCGGAGAGAACAGGGCAATTGGATAAAAGCCGACAAAAGGAATCATTGTTAAAGTCCTCCATGCGGGCAACATGGAGAGTTTTGAGGAGTGGGAGACATACCGCGGAAGAAGAAGAAATGCTTATCACATCCTTCAAGCCTTCGAGTTTCAAGGCCATAAGTGTTTTACACCAAGAAACGTCGTACTCAGCAAAAAAGAAACGAGATTCTCTTATGACCATTAGGTCAGTAATAAAATTGCAATTGGATAAAAGCATTTGAAGGGATCCAAAGTCGAATAAACTCGAGTGGTCAATGTGCAGAGTTTTTAGGGATGGGAGAGAGACCGTTGTAAGAGGAGCTTCCACATCGATCACTATACCTTTGAGTTTCAAGACAACAAGTGTTTTGCAGGTAAACAATTCAGGAGGTAATACGGTATGGACAATACAAGCATCTATCTCTAGCTCACGGAGGTGGCAATGATGATGATGAAGCGCGGTTCTAATCCATGGTCCAATGTCTTTATTCCACAGGGTCACACTTAATTCGACATGAAGGCTTTCTAGAACATGAGATTGGTGTGAGAACAGAGACTTGTCGAGAAATCGTTCAAATCTAGTGTGATCCCGAACATCGTACTTGAGTATAGGCACCCTTGTCCAAAGAGATTTCCATTTTTTTGACAAAAGACTTGTCACTACAACATGTTTAGTAGAAACGAATGACAAAATCTTCAAGATCAAATCGTCGGGCAACTCGTTGATACATGAACAAACCTTCTTTGTCATTGTCTCTGTTTAGGTCGAAAAAACATTAGACTATGTTTAAAACCCTAATTACAAATAACTTGTTTAGGTCAAAACTCTTTATTGCTTATCAAGTTTCTCCAATAACTAATAAATATAATTTCCAACTAATACTTACGAGATTTCGTGCGAGGTAGATTCTGAAGATCTGGAGTCTGGAGTCTGGAGTCTGGACGAAGAGGATTCACCGGAGTTATGAGATCTCACAAACCCTTCGACTTCCCCACAAAGAAGAAGATAACCAGTTAGTATGAACTTAAACCGATCTGATTAATGTTCTGGTTCAATTTCTTGGTTCAATCATATCCCTCGGTGTGTTTATATGGGCCAAGTAGAAAACAGAGTCTTAAAGCCAATTAATTTCCTTCTTTTCAATAGAAAAGGATAAAAAATCCATTACATAAAAATGCAAATGAGAAATATCAAAATTGTGCTTTCAATAAATCCCCTTTTAAAGAAGAAGAAACATAGAAGTTGTTGATGTGTTGTGTAGATATACTAACAAATTTTTTATTAAAGTTTGATATGATATTATTTGGTAAAAGATATATAGTAAAAAATTTCTTCTAAGTTTTTGCTTTTGTAAAATATTTCTTTTTTATGTTAAGATAACTTTGTAAACAAAAATTGGAATACCTTGCCAGTTGCCACCCTTCACTACCCAATTTTTTTTGTTATCTAGAGCTATTAAAAATGTTATGAAACATACAATTGCAATCGTTCGGTTGCGGAAAAATAATGAAACCTTTTTTCAAATTTTTTTTTTTAAAATATTTCTACAAACACCTAAGTATATATCTATGTACATACGACGACAAAAAAAAATATGTATGTACATACATCTCCTCTCACTCTAAGCTTATTTTCGTATAAATTATAGTATAGTCATATTCTTTTAGGACAGAACCCACCGAAAGAAAGCTCCAAACCCAACAAAAAGGGAGGCGGCGGAGAAGCAAACAACAGCAACAAAAAAATGCAGCCAGAGGTTTCAGATCAAATATTTTATGCCTTCCTCACCGGAGGATTATGTGCCTCGTCTACTTCCACCACCGTGACGTCGTCGTCTGACCCTTTTGCCACGGTTTATGAAGACAAAGCTCTTGCTTCTCTGAGGAACCATAAAGAGGCTGAGCGAAAGAGAAGAGCAAGAATCAATTCCCATCTCAACAAGCTCCGCAAGTTACTCTCTTGTAACTCCAAGGTACACAAATCTTTTACTTTACTATCTCACTACTCTACTCTAAACTTATAATGAAACTTAGATAGAGACTTGAACCGGAAAATTATAAAAAGCATAGAAGATAAAAATGGAAGATTAAGCATGATGAAACTATTAATTCTTTTGGGTTATTTAAGATATGAAATTAACTTCTAAAGTTACATATTCTTCAGTACTCGTCTAAACATGCATATAATTTAATTAGGAAAAGATTTATGAAATGAGGATTAAAGTTTTGATGTTATCTCACCAGAATTTTGTGTTTTTAATTAAATCTTTATATCCAAATGACAATTTTTTTGTCTTAATCAGATTAATCTTGCTTGTGTGATATACGTTACTACAGTCTAGTGTCTAGCTAAGATTTTATTTATTGGTGAGAAAGGTGGAATATTGGAAGTATATCACTTATAGAAAATGAACCATTTTAAAACTAACATCAGTCAAATGTAATGTTTTCGAATAATAAAAAAGCTGCAAGTACTGGGAATATCTAGAAAATTGAGGAGATATAAAAAGCTTACAAGCCCCTTTTTTTCTCTGAAGCTGATAATCACTTTGTCGGGAAAGTTATCGAGCTTTTTTTTTTCTCATTTGAAAACAATTGAAACATGAAGACAAAATTTCTCGAATCAAGACAAATTCTAATGATCTGACCTTTTCTCTTTCCTTGTTTCCTTTATTTGTTTTAATTTTCTTTACACAGACAGACAAATCCACACTACTAGCAAAAGTGGTTCAACGAGTCAAAGAACTAAAACAACAAACCCTAGAAATCACCGACGAAACAATACCGTCGGAGACTGACGAAATCAGTGTACTCAACATTGAGGACTGTTCCAGAGGCGACGATCGACGGATAATCTTTAAGGTATCGTTTTGCTGCGAGGACCGGCCAGAGCTCTTGAAAGATCTCATGGAGACACTCAAATCTCTTCAGATGGAAACTCTCTTTGCCGACATGACAACAGTCGGTGGTCGAACAAGAAACGTTCTCGTTGTGGCCGCTGACAAAGAGCATCACGGCGTCCAGTCGGTGAATTTTCTACAGAACGCACTCAAGTCTTTACTCGAACGGTCAAGCAAGTCGGTGATGGTGGGACATGGTGGTGGTGGTGGGGAAGAAAGGTTAAAACGACGTCGTGCGCTGGATCACATCATAATGGTCTGATCTCGATATGACTTGAGCAATTATTTAGGGTTTAACTTTATTATATAATTAATTAACGTGAGTATAATTACCACAAATCTTTTGTTTTTTTTCTCAAAAAAAAAGAAGACTTTATATGGGTTTAGTTATAAGTTTGAGTAATGGGTGTAAACATGTGTTGTAACTTGTAAGTAGGAATTTGTGTGTTCTTTTCCGATTCTTTTAGAAGAAAATACAAAAAAAGAAAAGGAAACTATAATTTTGTACAAGTTAAATCAAATTTTAGGGGTACGTAAAGTATAGGGTGATGACGAAGATTATTAGATTGTGGGAATATTTGTACAGACAGAAGAATCTAACAAAGAGATGTGATTGGGTAAAGTACTTGCAGCGAAACAAGACTTTCAAAACAGTATATGTATTTTAGAACTTAAAAGCATCATGAAATGGTGTATATAAAGTGAACGTACGATGCAGGACAGTCAAGAGAAGCTGTTTGTAGAATCTTAATGAAAGAATATATGGAGAAGTGTTAGAGTTTCAAAGCTACCTCATGTTATCTTGTCCCCTAAAGAGTTCTGCCTTTTGTTCGTATCTTTCTGAATATTTTTGTACCTTCATTTGTTTTTATGTCTTCCTTGAAGAAATTTTTAACCAATGTTATATTTACTGTATTTATCTATATATGTTTGACCACCTTTTTTCCTTCGTATGAATCGATCATATTGTATATAATATATTAAGAAAAAATCAAATTTATTTAGTATACTAGACTTCTAGGTTTTTTGGAGCACATGGAAAAAGCAAGCACAGATTCACAACAGAGTAGGTATGACGAAACTGGAGAATCTTTTCGTCAAATGTGAAAACCTATTTCTGTTAATGTAAATAAATATACTATTTGTTATTAGTAAATGTGGAGGACGGATTAGTGCTTGAGAATGAGGTAATACTTTTACCGTATTTGCGAGAAGGTGTAACACAAGAAACAGTACCACAAGACAGAATGTTTTTTAAGATTAAAAACTATTTGCAGTTTCATAAAATTTGCAAAGCTAAAATATTATGAGTACTAAATTGTATCCCTAAACATTACTATTTGATTAGAAAAAAGAGTAAACAAACAATGAAGAGGCAGGGTAAAGGCGTGAAAAAATAGAAACGAGAAAAGGATAGAATTGATGGGGCCATTCTTCGATGAGACAAAAAGCATTTCTATTTTTCTCTACTCTATAATATGGATTGTGGGGATGAATTAATTTCTTAATATATAAAGTAGACTCATTGTGATGTATGGGTGAATTTCTTAACTTATGCATGTTTGATTAATTTATTTATCTCGATACCACAGTGCCTTCACTTTCCTGTGCTGACATCGGATGATTTTGAAGTTCCTTTTTCTTTTATTTTACATTTGAATACCCTTTAAGGATTATTATTTATGATTTAATTCTTTACTCTTTCACCAAGTAAGGCACGAATTCACATTCTTCAACTAGCTATAAATGGATTTATAGCTGTTGTATTTTAAATTGATAAATTCACATCGCTCCACTGTTTGGAGAGAAAATAGAAGATGTGGTCTAAGTAAAGCTTTGATTGGTGCTGAAACATGATAAATGGTCGAGAGATGGCTAAGGTTAGTATATATGAAAAATATGAGCAATTAACTACAGACTTTTATGTTATATAATTCTTGAATTGTTGTCATTATTGACCATTTAAGGGGTTGGACATTTTAAAACTTCTCCAAACTCTGACGTGAAATGTGTAGGCTTTTGCAGTTTGGGAGACTATACTAGAGAGTATAACATATTGAGCTTGAAGAAATAAAAAAGAGTAAAGCAAAAATATAAATCGAGAAAGTATGTCTAGTAAGCGTGATGGTGTAGATGGAGTTGGTGTCTCCTCGATACTCAACCTCTCGACCAAAAAGAAAACATAAATTTAGCTTTTCACAAAAACTGAATAATTAAAGTTCCATTTTGAAAATAAGCTATAGTAACAAAGTACAATTTGAATTTGTATATTCTTCTGGAATATGGATTTACAGCAGAGCAATCACTAACAACACACTAAAATGTTGACAAAAAGGAAGAGCAATCACTCTTTAATGTGAGCAGTAGTGTTAAGACTGTTAGCTAGGTTAGCTGCGTCTTGAGTTAAATGGGTTTAGCCCAATTTGATTTAGCTCGAGTAGTATCTAATAAGAAAAAACAGATAATGTTCTACATATATTTGTATAAATGACATTAGAAATAGAAATAATTTGACCTTTACTTATGACAGTGGAAGAAAGCGACAAGTCTTCGGCTGAAGGTCCAGTAACAAGGTGAAAGACGAAACGATATCCACTAGTAAGTATTGTATTGGGCCAGGCTAAGAACTGATTCACATTCAGAAACTGAGACCCAATAACAATTGTCTAAAACAAAAACAAAAAACTGACCCAACCATAGTTCCTCTTGGAAAATTTCCACATATAGTTAGGAATTCAGTGCGTATGCAATCATCTACTTATCCAAAAAAAAAATGTAGCTTTTATAATTTAGACTCTTTACGAATCTACAGACTTATAAAGAAGTGGAGGAGATGAGGGAATCAAGGAATAAGAATTCTTTGCTTTTCCTACTTTTCTCCCATTTCATTCATTGCTTTTGGATTTGTTTGCTACCCAATGTAAGAGCATCTCCATTGGAAGTATCTCAATGAGATACCCAACCAAAAAAATAATAATTAAAAAAAAAAGTATGAAAAAAGAGAGAAAAAGTAGGAGAGAAGGAGAGTTGAGTTTCTCTTCCGAGAAACTTTGAGTAATTATTCTCATCCAATTTGGACAAGTGTCATCATACTATTAGTTCAATTATTAAATAATAATTAATGTATCTATTTTAATTAAAATATTTTTTTTTTTTTTGAGAAACTTTCCTTGTTTTTACTGGCCAACAACATTAATATTTGTGTGCTTTATTCTCCTAAGTTTCCAACTTTCCACACCAATTTTAGTTTTTCATCTATGAAATCATTATTCACGGTTTTTGTCAAAAGATTTTATATTTGATTAAATAACAATATAAGGGTACAATTAGCAGTATGCTATAATCTCCCAAAATTTTGTATCTACAAACTACCAAAAGAAAATCAAATCTTTACTAATCACATGATTGAAATTATTTTTTATACCTTTATGAAAGAAAAATGGAAAATTCAATGCTTTGGTAGAAATTATTTAGATTTACAAAGAAGTACAAATTCACGTTTTCTATTGCGCAACAAATTGACGCTCTGGTCTCTGGAAGTGTTCGAACTTCGAATGTTGCGATCATTTTTTTTTGTTACGATCATTTTACCTATAGTCTTTTTATAATTCATGCGTTAAGAATATTGATATTAACATATGATGATTAGAGTGAGATATGTAGTTTTTCTTGTCGTCAAGGAATATTTGTTATAGTTTATAGAAGAAAAAAGGGAAGAATCTTTTGCAAGAATCTCTTAAAACATTATTCCGTTTTACTGTACAATATTATACAAATTGTATAACACAATAATTGGCAAAAACAGAAAAGAGAAAAAAAGGAATATGAATCGAAGATCCAATCATATAGTATAATAATTAATAAGTATTATTCGTCTGATTATGCTTCTGTAGTGGTATGCGAGGCAAAGACCAAAGAGTGAGTTTTCTTCACGATCAAGAAAATTCAATGTCGCTATTGATATTACATTTGGGGGACAAATGCCAACATCACATTTTTCAAAATTGACAATGTAATTTGTTATCAACATAATAACCTTGATAAGTAATAATATAGACTTTATTTAAAAGCTTGTGTAATCAATGAACTTAATTTGGCGGGGAAAAACATTCAATGATTGATCAAAGTCATAGTCGGAGAAGCAAGAGGAATATTATATCCAACATGCATGTGCTTCTAGCCCTCTTCTTTTCGTGTTTTCTCGGATCTTTTATTCTCCACACCAAATTATGTTTATTTTAAGTCAATTCAATGATAACTACGTTTGTTTAGTTAAATACTCATTAGTTGATATACTTCAAATTTCCAACCAAAGTTAAGTTTGCGTGAGGTCTACAGCTAGCACCGTTTACATTTATAAAACATATAGAAATACAAGTACAAATGTTTGAACATACAAACTTTCTTCAGAAAAGAAAAATGAACTTAAACTAATTAATTTTCTACAAGCAAATACATAGACACTGCATTTACGGGACAAGGTTATAAAGTACTATATGGTTTAATAATGGAAGAAATCATTGTGACCCTATATTTTATTACTAGTAAAACAAAACTACAGCTTATCTACTCTACTTTAGTATTATTTTAGTAATGATCAACTCAATCTAATAAAGATAAATCTAAATTATTACACAAAAATCATTCCATATACAAACAAAAAGATGTCAATCTATAATCTCTATGCATAATTTGACAAACATAAAGCCTATATATATGTAAGATTATCCTATGCATAATTTGACAAAAATAAAACGATAGAATGAGATGGATACTTAATCAATAAAGTAAGAGAAGAAGGGGCAAAACACAAATATATATCAAAGATCGTAAAAGTTAGTCAAAGTTTGGAGCCCAACAAACAAGCGAAGTTCCAATACTTGTGTTTTACACAAGCACACCTTGCCATGTTCTTCACATAACATATGCAATAACAAATTCCACACCAACTTCATATTTTACTAATATTTCATCATGTTCATGATATGGGTGAAAGGATTTAAGATTACAAAAACCATAAGAATATTAATAAAAATTTGGGAATGAAAGAAACTTTGGGTTATGTGTAGAATGAAGACAGGCTGGTTTGGTTAAGGTATGTTCCAAAACTTAGCAAAACCCCACTTCCATTATTATTCATCAACGAATGGGAAAAGAAAATTGAGGAATATGACTTTTTCTTAGCTACTAAACTTACACATTGATCCCATTTTAACAAAATTAAAATTATTTTGAAGAAAGAAAAACAAAAAAGAAACTTCTTTCTTTTGATTCTCTTTCTTTGATGCCCTTTTTTTTTCATGGTGCTAAGCATCTTTTACTTTTTTACCCTTCTCTCTCACTACCTTTATTCTTAGCGCCTTTGCTTTTGTTCCTTTTCTTTTACCTTTTCTTCTCATTGGAACTGAAAATTTTGCTTCTTTTTTTCTTCTTCTTCTTCCCATATCTATCTTCTCTTTCACTCTTACTGATTTAGGTCTCGGTTAATCTTCTTTGATCTCGCATTCCCATTTGTTAGAAAGTCGAATTGCTTTACCTTTTCTCTGTTTTCTTCTTCTGGGTTTTGCGTCTCCTCTCTTTTCCCGGGAGAAATTTCGTTTCTTTCCCGGGAAGTTTGTCCATAGTGGAAATTGAATCTAAATTCGACATTGTGTTGTTGTGTGAAACCATAAAGTTTCTCTCTTTACGCTCAATTTGATCTCCATTGATGGGGCTGTGTCATGGGAAACCTATCGAACAACAATCGAAGAATCTCCCAATCTCCAATGAAATCGAAGAGACACCTAAGAATTCATCTCAGAAGGCGAAATCTTCAGGCTTTCCGTTTTATAGTCCAAGCCCTTTACCTAGTCTCTTCAAAACCTCACCTGCTGTGTCATCCTCCAGCGTGAGCTCCACGCCACTTCGTATCTTTAAGCGACCTTTCCCACCTCCATCACCAGCTAAGCATATACGAGCTCTCCTCGCGCGTCGTCACGGTTCTGTTAAGCCCAATGAAGCTTCGATCCCTGAAGGTAGTGAATGTGAGGTTGGCTTGGACAAGAAATTTGGTTTCTCTAAGCAGTTTGCTTCACACTACGAGATTGACGGTGAGGTGGGTCGAGGGCATTTTGGTTATACTTGCTCTGCTAAGGGGAAAAAAGGTAGCTTGAAAGGTCAAGATGTGGCTGTCAAAGTTATTCCCAAATCCAAGGTTCGTAATGACTGTCAATCTCTCTATGATCTGTTGATTCCTTTGAAGCTATTATGATATGTGATCATGCCTTAGGTTCCACTTGTCATTTGCCATGTGTAGTTCATAGGCTTAGGCTTAGGCTTAGCTGGAACTTTGACTCGTGCATTTTGTTTAGGAACTTTGTTTGATACATTTTTTTCCTGGAGTGTTGTCAGAAACAATTTGCTTGGTTGGTGTTTGAATTATGTCAAGTTAAGCTGTGTGGTATCAGCTCATTAGCTAGTCTCATGGTTTACATTGTTCGTATTGGTAAGATCTGTGAGCTACTGAGAAGCTTTATCAACCATCATTGGATAGTAGATTGCTAGATGATTAAGTTGTCTGCATTTATCCACTATAGAAGTCTTATTCTGTCAATTGTTATCTGTTGGTTGGATTTTGAACGTATGAGACTGAGTACGTTGTCAGAATAGAGTTTCTTGAGTGATGTTGATAAACCAATTGTCTCTTCTTGATTTAACCGTTTGTCTTTTCTAATATCGTGGATGCTATTTTCGGTAGATGACTACGGCAATTGCAATTGAGGATGTTAGAAGAGAAGTGAAGATATTGCGGGCTTTAACTGGTCACAAGAACCTAGTCCAGTTCTATGACGCCTTCGAAGATGATGAAAATGTTTACATTGTCATGGAGTAAGTAAAAGTTGCTTCATAGATTTCTCATTTCCATGCTTTCGCAGAATCATCTTTCAATTAACTGATTGAGATCAAAGTAGTTAATAAGTTTCTTTTTCTGTTGTGATCAGGTTATGCCAAGGCGGTGAACTCTTGGACAAAATACTTCAAAGGTAACTCCTACATCATACATGATTCTGTCTTATCTTTGTTGTATCGTGCTTTGACTGGTTGAGTTTTCTTTGTTTTGACTAACCAGGGGAGGCAAATACTCAGAAGTAGATGCTAAAAAAGTAATGATTCAGATTCTTAGTGTAGTAGCCTACTGTCATCTTCAAGGCGTGGTTCACCGTGACCTCAAACCTGAGGTTAATAGATCCTTAACCATTTTGTTTTGGTTTCCAGCTCGTTCTCTCATTCTTAACAAATCTTTCTCTCTGTTTCTTTTTTATTTCACTTACAGAATTTTCTCTTCACCACAAAGGATGAGTCTTCCCCTTTGAAAGCCATTGATTTTGGTCTCTCCGACTATGTCAGGCCAGGTAAGAAGTTTTTAAGGATTCTCCTGTTAAAGCTTATCGCAATGGTATATGGAAAATTGACTGTTTCTACACTTTCTGCAGATGAGAGGTTGAATGACATTGTAGGAAGTGCTTATTACGTGGCCCCTGAAGTTTTACACCGTACATATGGAACTGAGGCAGATATGTGGAGTATTGGAGTGATTGCTTATATACTACTCTGTGGTAGCCGGCCCTTTTGGGCCCGTTCTGAATCTGGAATCTTTAGAGCTGTTCTTAAAGCAGAACCCAATTTCGAAGAAGCTCCTTGGCCATCTCTTTCACCTGACGCTGTAGATTTTGTGAAACGTTTGTTAAATAAAGATTACCGTAAGAGACTAACTGCTGCACAGGCTTTATGTAAGTCTTTATAACCAACTTGATGCTTCTATTGCAGTAATATTTATCATACTGTTCTGCTTTTAAACATATATGTGAACAATAATTTGTCTTCTGTTTCAGGCCATCCGTGGCTGGTTGGCTCACATGAATTAAAGATACCATCTGATATGATCATTTACAAGCTCGTAAAAGTATACATAATGTCGTCTTCTTTGAGAAAATCGGCTTTAGCGGTGAGTTGGATTCTTCAGTAGTTACCATTGATAGTCAGGTCAAATAGATGAAAAGTCAATAACTGTTATTTTCATGGTTACAGGCTCTTGCCAAAACTTTAACAGTACCGCAGCTGACTTATTTGCAAGAGCAGTTTAATCTGTTAGGACCAAGCAAAAACGGATATATCTCGATGCAGAATTATAAAACAGTGAGTTACTATTTTATTCGCTTTTCTTTTCTTCATACTTGTATCTTTCTGGTTTCTTACGGTGTGATTAAAAATTGCAGGCAATCTTGAAGAGCTCCACAGAAGCTACAAAGGATTCACGAGTCTTGGATTTTGTACACATGGTAAGGCAATGAGGACATAAGTGATATATTCACTATGTTTGGTCATTGGTGGGTGAAGATAGTAATAAAAATTTATTTTGGGTTGCAGATTAGTTGTCTTCAGTATAAGAAACTAGACTTTGAAGAGTTTTGCGCTTCAGCTTTAAGTGTATATCAGCTAGAAGCAATGGAGACTTGGGAGCAACATGCACGCCGTGCATATGAGTTGTATGAGAAGGATGGGAACAGAGTCATCATGATCGAAGAACTTGCCACGGTATAAAACTTCTCTTCGAGATGTGATATCACCGATGTCTTTGGTTGGCGCTTGATGCGTTTGTGCATATGTGTTGTTTTGTTGTTGACAGGAACTCGGACTAGGTCCATCGGTGCCTGTTCATGTTGTTCTTCAAGATTGGATAAGACATTCTGATGGGAAGCTAAGTTTCTTGGGTTTTGTCAGACTCTTACACGGCGTCTCCTCTCGTACATTGCAGAAAGCGTAGAAGAGAATTAGATTAAAGATTTGAAAAAAGAAACAAAAGAGAGCAAAATTTGTGAACATAATTGTTTTGAAAAAGATTTGAACAAGTTATTTTACAAACTAAGAATCTTATTTTTTGAACAAAATAAACTTTACCAGATGAACCGAATTGTTCCGATTTCACTTCGGTTCGGTTTAATTAAACCGGTTTGCTTAGGCGTTGTGCGGCAAACTTTACGTGTCGAGCTCGAGTGTGTCTTTGGATGGCAGCCAAAGTTCTCAAGCCGAGAAGCATTATCTGAATCTGAGCTATCTCTGGATCAGCTTGGGATCCGCCACGTCACTTCTGACAGCCGCCGGAGATGAACCTCACGTGACCGTTCTTCAGATCGGATCTTCTGTGTGTAACCGTCGAGGAGGACTCTTCTTCTTCTTCTTCTTCTTCTTCTTCTTC
>Ga0041059_1001074_pt1 | contig 21752 bp, 15 predicted proteins | sample AraColnosormetaG_FD_56232 | JGI IMG/M metagenome (GOLD analysis project Ga0041059, IMG submission 56232) | Arabidopsis roots microbial communities from North Carolina, USA - Col MF nosort | ecosystem: Host-associated > Plants > Roots > Unclassified | place: USA: North Carolina | collected... | reverse complement strand
CAATCAAAATATAATTATATTATCTTAAATACTAAACAAAACAATTATAAAATAAAAATATAATTAAATTTTAAATTATTTAGTTATAATCTAGATTTTAATTTAATGAACTGAACGTTATTGTTCTTATATTTTAAACAGTAAAAGTTAAACATAGTAATTGTATACTAAATAATATATAGATATAAGAGTTGTACATTCAGAAAATACAAAATATTAAATCATATATATTTTTAATCGACTAAACAAATTATACTTTTATTTTTAAAAGAACAAAATAGTCCCGCAGGTTAAAACCTAGTATTTTACAAAAATATAGACAAATAAAATAAAAATGAACTATCGTGGATTTAGTTAGAGAAATCCATACAAAAATAAATTGCATTGAGAAACTTTAGATGACGACTAAGTAATATAAGATTTTGCATTGAGAAAGCTTACATGTCACCCTAATTTCTATCAAAAGGGTTTCTGATACTAATTGGAACCATGTGAGAAACTATCCATAGAAATGATGATCTTATCTAGTTATCATGAGCTGATGACTTTGAATATTCCACAGTCACTAAACGCATGTTTATTTCTCAGCTTTATGAATCTGTATGTAGACACACTTTCGTATTTTCTTCACTTTTGTGTATTTGTATTGCCCATTCCTCTTTTACCAACCAATAAAAAAAGCAGTCTTTTTTTTGTTTGGTCAAGCATTGGCACTCTTTGTCAATCAATTACCCAAGGGATATATAATAATAAATTGGAATAATGAAAGTAGTTCATCATAAGGTTCGTGATTATTAACTTCTACTTTTGTTTATATTCAATAGATTAAGATGCCGTGTATGATAAGGAGAGCAAAAGTAATCCGATAGAGATCACAGCAATATTCATTACAAAATAGTTTTCAAATAAAAACACATGATCAAAAAGTGACTCACAAAAACACATGATACGTACGTGGGATGCTAATCCTAAAGCAACAAGGCCACAAGGGCAAAATATGTAGCTTTCATGCTTTGGCAAAGCGAAAACTCTAGTTAAGCTTACCTAACAGAAAAAATAACCCCCAAAAAAGCGTTACGTTCCAAACATTTAGACAGGGTACACGTGAATGACTCCCACTTTTTTTAAAAAAATAATAGTACTATCAATTCAAATGTGTAAACAACAAAAAAAAAAAATGTGTAAGTAACGTCTGTAATTGATTTGATAAGATAAAAAAATCTTGATTAATTTTTCTATAAATTGAAGCCTTTCCTCTTTACATTTCGTTAACACCTAGGTTCTTGTTTCCTAACAAAGGCTCTACTTTTTCTTTAGTTAACTACTATGGCTCATTTCCTCGAGACACAGGAGCCCCTCGTATTCTCCGGGAAGAAACGAAACGATCGCGATGACGAAGACGGTGACGCCTTGGTTGCGAAGAAATCAGCACTGGCGGTGTGTGATGCCGACCCTGCAGCGGCCATAGCGAATATCCGACATGAGTTTGGGGAGCACGGGGGAGTAAACATGTCCATCGAAGCCTCCGCCACCTTCACCGTCATGGAACCGGATACCATGAGGCGGATGTTCACCGGAGAACTGGGACCGGACAACGACTTCTACGTATACAGCCGACACTTCAACCCCACCGTGCTCAACCTCAGCCGCCAGATGGCTGCTCTCGAAGGCACCCAAGCTGCCTACTGTACCTCTAGCGGTAATTTATATATATAAAATAAAAGAATATACAGAACCCATGGAAACCTAGTTGCGTGTTTGATACGGAAACTTTGGTTGGACTTCACCTTTTAGTAGTTTACGAAAAAAACTAATGGTATCGGATTGACTTCAGGTATGTCGGCGATATCGTCAGTGATGCTGCAACTGTGCAGCAGCGGAGGACACGTGGTTGCGGCAAGCACGCTATACGGAGGAACACACGCTTTGCTCTCTCATTTCTTGCCACGGACATGTAACATAACCACCTCCTTCGTTGACATAACGGACCATGGCGCCGTGGCAAACGCGATCGTTGAGGGTAGGACACAGGTTCTCTACTTTGAGTCGGTGGCAAACCCGACGCTGACTGTGGCTGACATACCTGAGCTGAGCCGTATGGCACACGAGAAGGGCGTGACGGTGGTGGTGGACAACACATTCGCCCCCATGGTGCTGTCTCCGGCCAAGCTTGGAGCAGATGTGGTGGTTCACAGTATCTCCAAGTTCATCAGTGGTGGGGCTGACATCATCGCAGGTAGCGTTATATTTAGTTTGTCGCGACGTACGTAAGTTTCTCTTTCACGTGAATGAGCAAAATAACCGTACACGTGTCTTTGTCGTGACCTAAAAAACAGGGGCCGTGTGTGGGAGTGAGAATTTGGTGAAAGAGATGATGGATCTTCGTGGCGGATCTCTGATGCTTCTAGGTCCCACCATGAACGCCAAGGTGGCTTTCGAGCTCTCCGAGCGAATCCCTCACTTGGGCCTACGCATGAGAGAGCACAGCCACAGAGCCCAAGTGTATGCGGAGAGAATGAGGGATTTGGGCATGAAAGTCATATATCCAGGGCTCGAGACCCACCCGCAGCACAAGCTATTCAAAGGGATGGTGAATAGAGACTATGGATACGGAGGATTGCTGTCGATAGACATGGAGACAGAGGAGAAAGCCAACAAGCTCATGGCATATCTCCAGAACGCCACTCAGTTTGGCTTCATGGCCGTCAGTTTGGGTTACTACGAGACACTCATGTCTTGCTCCGGGAGCAGCACTAGCAGCGAGCTTGACCCCTCACAGAAGGAAGCTGCAGGCATCTCTCCTGGTCTTGTACGAATGTCGGTGGGGTATGTGGGTACATTGGAGCAGAAGTGGACACAATTCGAGAAAGCATTCCTCAGAATGTAAAATGTCTTCTTCTATATATGATGGTTTTCTTTCCCCCAAATACCAACAATTCATCATCTGCGTTATATGTATGATGTGGCCAATGTTCAGTCTCTTATTTGTTATATCACAATGTTCTAGTCTTCGGGAGTCTTTTCTTGCATATGTAACTAAAAAATATTTGTGTTTTTGGTTAGAAAGTGAAATTTACCTATAAAAAAAACAGCAAGGGTATCCGAAATTGGACGCACATTGCAAACCACTTTATTCTTGGCCGCAAAACTATTTACTCTATTTTTTCTTCAAAATTCGAAATCATAATGAAATGGCAACCACAAAAGAAACATGTTCTGTTTTTTTTTTTTTCTACATAGGAGTCACCGAAATATGCAAAAGTGAATGGGTATAAAATGATGGTTTGAATAATAGTGGTTGGTATTAATATATATATACTTAGCTTAAAATAAAGAAGGGTTAATTTATTGAATGAAGTTGAGGAGTAGTGGATCTGCGCCAAATGAGCTCAAGCTCACGAGCGAACTCCTTCTGCCTCCCAACAACAATGGTGATGTGGTCTTTGTCGGGGACGACGTGGATCCTTGCACGTGGCACTTTCCTCTTGACGCCGTAGCTGCACTCCACGGGGATCAGCTCGTCCCTACCGCCGTGGAAGACTGCGACCTCACAGTCCACGTTGTCACGGACATGGTCCAAATAAGCCTCTACTTTGCTCCCCGATCCGAAAATGATGTTGTGTAGTGTGTGCCATGACGCGTTATGTGTGTGACACAAGAACCCTTCTATCAAGTACGTTCGCATCCTGCATGCGTGATGAATACATCATTCCAGTTATTCACCTTTTTCATTGCATCTACTACTATTACCGGTGAAAGTAGATTAATTATATACACATAAATTGGATTTTAAGTATATACCAACATCGCATTATGTCACATTAATTTCCCCACATCTCAATCTCAGGATGAGGAAGAGATTTAAAGGTGTCTGGCTACATTAATTGTTCTACGTCTAATAAATTTTTCATACCAAAAAGAAAAGCTCCAGTAGATAAATTAATGGTACCTGTTTCTGGTGAGTAGCCTGGTGAGAAATTCCAACAAGTGATGATTCTTGCAAAGCACTAGACTGACTGTGCGGCTAATGTGCTCGTACCAGCTAGCCACTGAGGCTCCGAAGGCCATCGGAGGCCACACTTCCTTGGGGGCCAGTCTTCTCATCACATATTGCGTCCCTTGCACACCTTTTGGCACCGAATAATATGGCTGCATTCCCCATTCGTTCACATATATCAGTTAATTACCATTACTAACCAGGAAGCGTTACTCAAATAAAAACAGTATTATATGACTCACAGGAGCCAATAGAGTGAGTGACTTGATGGCTCCTGGGTGTTTAACCGCGAGCGCAAGAGCCAAAATGCAGCCTAGGGAGTGAGCCACTAAATGGAATGTCTTGAGTCTGAACTGAGAAATCACCGATCTCTCTATCATCTCTAAATGCTCTTTTAATGTATACAATGAATCGTTCGGCTTTGGACTTTTCCCATAACCCAACAGGTCCACTGCGAGAAACCTGTAATTCGATTTGGCTGAGTCTGAGAAGTTTGGGAACAGAGTCTCCGTCCAAAACGTGGATGATGATAAGAACCCATGAATGAACACTACGTTCTCTTGTGCCTTGTTGTCTGCACATTCAATATTTAATATTTAGTTATGTCTTTAACCTCTCAAAAATTAGTTTATATATTTCTTACAAAAATTGTTTCTGACCTAGTGTAGCACAAGCAATATTTGTTTTTTTGTTTTTTGAACAAGCAATATAATGTAAATAATTTATGATGTAATATGGATAAACTACTAAGAGATTTTTTCACTCAGCTTCTGAGTCTAAGTCTTTTCACTCCACATTAGGTCTGCATTGTCTCATAAGTTCTTCACATTGTTTCTGAATGATCACTCCACACTAGATGAGAAACATCCCCATGCAATTTTGTCTATTCCATGGAAGAATCAACGGATCTTTGAAGGCATTTCTTTAAAGTAATGTTTAATCCTAGTTAAAACGCGTCTGTTCATTTAAAATGACTGGTTTCTCATCTTAGTAATAAATGATTTTTGATTGTACTAATGGCTAATGCAAAACCCCAACTAGCTAGAACCCATACAACAAACATTACTTTGTTTTTTGTTCAACCAACAAACATTTCTTTAATTATGATTAATGAGCTACCAGTCTTTTGTAATAATCAAATTCATGATAAAAGATTATTTAGATGAGAATGCATGCTGCAGGAGACATTAGAGTGGGAAAGGGTTTTCAAATTTCAAAAGAGGACAACGAAACAGGGGACTGAGATTATATAAAATGTAGAATGTAGAGAACATATATATATATATATATATGTACCTGTGGGCTGTTGGACATTGACAAAGAGAGATTGGTTGGAAGAGGAAAGCCAAGAAGTGCAGAAAGTGCAATGGCAATCAGACCATCTTGGTGTTCTTTGCAACTTCTCGACCACCGTGGAGTTGACAGTGAGTAATGTCTTTTTAGTTGACGGTGATCTCTTCTTGGACTCATCACAGCATTTAACAACATCTTTCTTGAAGCACTTCACCAGCTTAGTGAGCTTGGTGAGGAGTGAAGGGCGAGAGTAGAGTGTGTCGGAGATCTCATCCAGATAGATCTTTGTCCTTGTGAGTGAGACCACCTTCGAGTAGTCTCCTGATCTTTCCGACACTATCATCTTACCGCCTCTGTTCCCTCCAGCCGAGATTGGTTTGGCCTCGGGCGGCGGACAGCAGTAGCAGGGTTTCCACTCGGACTCGAAGAAGAAATCAAGAGTCTTGTAGGTAAAGCAAAGCAGGAAATCAACAATGTCGAGGATGAAGAAGACGAAGACGCCCACGGTGCGGTTGAGCGACCGTGAGAATCCCATGCTGTGGAGTTTGAGTCTTGTGGAAGACGTGTATGTATGTAAGTTGTATGTATGTATGGTGGTGATGTTGCAAAGACAAAATGCGTGAGAGAGAGAAATTAAGTTAATGAAGAGAGAGAGGAAAACAGATGGCAGCTGCATGAATTTATTGATCGCATTTAACATACATTGTTGGCTAAAATGATGAAATTTGGTGGCCGTTGAATCTTCTTCCTTTTTTTTTGCAACACTAGACCACGCATATCCAGCACATACCGTAATATCTTTTTTAACTTCAAAACAGGAATCAATACTAAGGAACATGTGATGTCGATTGGTCCGGTGATGATCCAAAATGCCGCTATAGCTACATACACACAAAGTCAGTCAAGTCATTATGGATGTGCGGTTCCTTCCTTAGGGTTACAAGAAATTATGTTTAATAATGTGAAAATAATATGCTAAGAAGGCATGTAATTTTGTATTTGAAAACAATCAAAACCCTAGATAGTCCCAATAATTAATGATACTCATATATGCTCTGTTTGGTAAGGCCACTATTGAGGATTTTGGCCGGTTGATGACTTTTGGGGTCTAAAACTACAAGGAGGGCAACTAAACTATATGGATATAAATGTGTTTTTTTTTTGGGCTATGGATACAAATGTGATTACGTACCGTGAAAGTGAAACTAATACAGACATCAAATAATTGAAGTAATGGCACAGAGTAGTAAATGTAAATGTTGATAGCGAAATAAGATAAAGAATGGACAAGTGATATGATGGCATGTGGCCACAACTTATATCCATCACTCTGAATGCCCAGCAGCCCATCTAAACAGCCTAGCTGACCTGTTTTTAGACAATTCTATAATATGTATACACATTTTGGTAAAACAGGAGTTAAAAGAGTTAGTCTGTCAGTATCCATATATAGATAGTAGTATTGGTAATATTTCATGAGGACAAGGACGTGTGCGTGGCATCAAGCAACAGCTAATCGCATCTCTTTACTCAACATACCATTCTCTCTAATCTGTTAGGGTGAAAATATTAATGAAGTAGAAATATTCGAGTGTGCTTTTATGAGAAAAGAGTGATATACATATATAGTAGTATGGTAAGGAACGTGAGACCATGTGCTATGTTTAATAGGTTTTCAAAAGTCTTGCGTCACACAATCTTAAAGAGGGCCTGAGAGCTTATTTTTAATAATACTTAACCAAACGAGTGGCTTGATTCTAACTAGATCCCGGTATGTAGTATAGATACGACAAGCTACTGATGGAGACAGATATATATAGTCCCCCTCAAGTCAAGCCTTCTATATTCATTTTCTGTCATTGTATGTACTCTTCTTGCAACCTTTTCATATGTATCACTATAATTTGTTTTTTCCTCTTGAAGACTTGAACAATCTGGTGGAGCACCAGAAGATTCACTAACAGCCAAGTATTTTTTTGATATCATTCATAAGTTTTAGGGTAATGGAGTGAAATTAGCTAGAGGAATTTAGTCTAAAGCTCAAACTGCGACCACCCGATGGAGTTGTTTTGGTAGAGCAGAAAAATAAGTTGAAATGTAAGAAAGAGAATTAGTTACAACTGTAAGTTACAAGTAATGACACAATTGTAATGCAGAGGTCAACGACGACTGACATACATATAAGTGCACTCCATTCCAACATGTAGTAGCATTCGAATTGGTTTTGGACTGACAAAATTGAGTAACTACAACAAATAATAATAATAATAATAAAAGTATGTGAAGGAAAAATAAAAAAGTCAAAAGACCTTAAATGCGTAGTTGATGGAGGTTGGTAGGGAGTGTCTTTAATTTATAGTTTTACATATTTTGAAACTTGAAAAGTGCTCCTCTCCTCTTTGATTTATCCCTACTTGCTAATTATTTTACTCATCCACGTTACCATATCAATGTAATGACACTCGGTATATGATTGGCCATCGACATGTATACATATTGAAAAAATGTCAAAAACAAGTTTCACCTATCAAAGTTGGATAAGAAAAAACCCCGTTTAACAGCTCGATGCACTACAATATCAAGTGATTTAACGACATGGCTAAGTTAGGTTTAGTCAAATGAAACTTCGTTATTACATATTTACATTGACAAGTCAACGAAAATTTAAGAGTTTAGGTTCTTAGCCGAAAGTTGGTGATTATTTTTATTTTAACTAACTTTGAAAGGTAATCTTTTTTTTTTTGTGATATTTTTCCCATAACTTTAAGAATCAGTATATGTTTTACACATAATTGATATATATAACTTAAAACATAAGCTTATTTGGGCAAAGTTAAATTAAATAAAAATTCGAAATAACTTGTAATCTAACACATATTAAATAATTGAATAAATATTTGAAAAAAATATTCTCAATGAAAGATAGGCCTCAGTGAAACGGGCCAATGTTTTTTGTGTGGGCTTATATAGTCCACCCAAAACTTTACTTGTTTAAGAGGCAAACAAAGTGGACACTTGTAAGTGGTAAGGTTGTGGTCACGTTTGTGTGGCCCTTAATGCAGTAAAAGCAGAGTATGAGATGATGGTGGTAGGGAAGAAGAGCAACGAGGGCGAGAGATATCTTCTTATCCATGGCGGCTATTGCTAGTCTGCAAGCAGTTAATCTCACATTTAGGCGACGTAGCACTCGATGTGGAATTGCTGAGCCGAGCGGAGAGCCAGCTCCGATGGGGCTGAAGACTAGATACGAGGATGGGCTGGTGGAGAGAGTGTTCATGGGTCTCTTCGCGAGGAAGATGGACAAGTTCGGGTCGAAGAAGAAGAAGGACACGAAGGAGAAGGGTTTTTGGGAGTACGATTACGAGAGCTTCGTGGAGGTGTCAAAGAGAGTGATGCAGGGACGGTCCAGAGTGCAGCAGCAAGAGGCCGTGAGGGAGGTTCTTCTCTCTATGCTGCCTCCTGGTGCTCCTGAACAGTTTAGGAAATTGTTCCCACCAACGAAATGGGCTGCAGAGTTCAATGCCGCTCTTACAGTGCCTTTCTTTCACTGGTTGGTTGGTCCATCTCAGGTCATAGAAGTGGAAGTGAATGGTGTGAAACAGAGAAGTGGAGTTCGTATCAAGAAATGCAGGTAACAAGTGAATTCCATCAAAATGACTATTACTAGTTGTCTTGTTCAAAATGTGACAGACTTGCTCCTACTGTTGATTGAAGGTATCTGGAGAACAGTGGGTGTGTAGGAATGTGTGTGAATATGTGCAAGATTCCAACCCAAGATTTCTTCACCAATGAGTTTGGCCTCCCACTCACCATGAACCCAAGTATGTAACATATCTCCTTTTGACCATCCTTATACATTGGTGTTTGTTTTCATTAGCCATCTCTCCATTTTGGTTTGTAGATTATGAAGACATGAGCTGCGAGATGATATACGGGCAAGCACCTCCGGCCTTTGAGGAGGATGTAGCCACCAAGCAACCTTGTCTAGCAGATATATGTAAGTCTTACAATGCTCAGATTGCATACATGCATGCAAGATGTATCTAACATGATGGTGATGATGTTGCCTGCAGGTTCTATGTCGAATCCAAGCTCCCCAATCTGCCCTAAACTAGAGGCATGAGTGGAGTGGATCAGCAGCCACTTCTTTGACGGGATGTGCAATTTCCAAGCGATATACATACTTTTTTTCTTTTCCAAACACATACATTACATATAAAAGACAGTTGTGAAGACGAGTTAGTGTTCTTTGTTACTATTCTGGTTGGGTTGTGTAAAGTATACGATAATACACTTGAGCTTACTCATCTTCTTTATGTTTTAAGTTTGAACTCGCCATGTTGGTTATAACTTGGATCTCAAGTGTTACTTGCAGTTTGTATTGTAATATAAAACCAAAAACTGAGATTAGCTTAGCTTTAAAGTAACCCTCTCTGCTTATATGGATATCAGATACTTACTGTAGTTTTGCTTTAACGACTTACTTTCATGGAATGTTTAGTTTGCGGTTTGGTGCTTTGATACACACTGAAAGACTTAACTTTCATTTGACTTGCACACACAAAAAAAGAAAAAAGAATTCTGTTCCTTGTTTTGTTTCCTGCAACTCCAACTGACTAGGGAGTGAACAGAACAGAGTAAATGTTTAGATAAAGAAAATCTGTTCATAGTTTAATTTATAGAGAGACATATAGCTAGGAGAAGTGGAACAGATGAGGCATTAATGTTTGAATGGGCCAATTAATTGACACCCCCAAGTGTACGAACACACAAAATGAGAGGTGGTTCATTGAAAGCACAGAGAAGTTGTCGGCTTTTCAAAGATACACTGCCCAACAAACAATCGTCATGAAACTACAACAAAGGTCAGTTTCATATATCTTCTAATCGCATTTGTTAGTTTACCTAAGAGTTAGACGCCATCTGTTTGTTTCTGCTACTTTTCCTTACTCTTTAACGACGAGGTCCTGAGGAAGAATGATTGAAGCTGGTAATCATGTGATGACTCACTCTTTCAGCTTTACAACACACTTCCATCTTCTAAAGTGATATTTAATAACCCTTACTTTTTTTCTTTCTTTTTCCCTTTTTTTTCCCTTTATCTCAAATATAGAAGGCCAACCAAAAAGATGAAGGATATGAAGATGCAGAGCAGCCCTGAAACGATGATGACCAGAATCCCCACTCCAGATCCTCACAGTACCGGTGTACGAGAAGATGCAATGGACTCAGTCTGCAAACCCTGGAAGCTTTATGAAAATCCATACTACTGCTCTTCTCAGTCTCAACAGCATCAACACCAACGCAAGGCATTTATTTGGGATCTGAATTTCATAAAGGTGTTCATGGAATCTGAACTAGGAAAAGCTCAAGACGAGATCAAGGAATTGAAGGCAGAACTGGACTATGAGAGAAAAGCTCGAAGACGGGCAGAGCTGATGATCAAGAAGCTGGCTAAAGATGTGGAGGAGGAGAGAATGGCTAGAGAAGCGGAGGAGATGCAAAACAAGCGGCTCTTCAAAGAGTTATCGTCTGAGAAGTCAGAGATGGTTCGGATGAAACGAGATCTTGAAGAAGAGAGACAGATGCACAGGTTGGCAGAGGTTTTGAGAGAAGAGAGAGTTCAGATGAAGCTGATGGATGCAAGGCTTTTCTTGGAGGAGAAGCTATCTGAATTAGAGGAAGCTAATAGACAAGGAGAGAGGGAGAGGAATAGGATGATGAAACCTAAGATATTGGAGAGAGCGTGTAGCTCACCGGCTAGGAGGAGGTGCGAGAATCCGCAAATAAAGAGAGGAATCAATCCGTTCCCAAGAGTGATGAGAGCAATAAGATCAAAGAGTGAGAAATGGGGTTCAAAGCTGGAGTGCCAAAAGGTTCAGCTCAAAATTCTGCTCAGACAAAAGACCACCCCAAGATGTACTCCTCTTCTCTCCTCTCCTCCTCCTTGATACTGTATGCTTGTCTTTTGTTCGCCTCGCTCAATCTCAATAATTCACATCTAAGACTGAAGATGTACTAATAAGATTCTCTTTGTCTGTCCGTTAGATAATATTTTATTCACATGGATGTGTTATACATAGCATATATATTGACGTCTATTAAAGATGGATTGGAAGAAAATGATTATCCCATTATCCAAATTTGTTATGTTGAGTCGTCTCGGACAAGATCAGACAAATATACATAGTTTTCTGCACCTAAAGCTTTCTTCTATCGCTGGTATAGTTTTGAAGGATCTTATAAGGATCTATAAAGAATTAACAAAAGTTTTTGAAAGATTGAATGAATGTTTTGAAACGATTTACAAGAGATTTTAATGATCTATAAGATTTTAAAATGATTTACAAATGGTTTTCAACGGATTTATAAGAGGTTTAAAAGATTTATAAAAAGTTTTACAAGAGTTTAAAAAAAGATTTTCAAGAATTTTTAAAAAATAAGGGGTTATTTAAAGGATTTACAAAGATTTTATAAGAGGTTTAAAAAGATTTACAAGAGGTTTTAATAGAATTGTATAAGAGTTTATAAATGATTTACAAGAATTTTAACAAGATTTTTTTTTAAGTAATTGCAGAAAATTTTAGTGTAAAATTTTCACGTTTGCGGATAATTTTTGACGAAGAAATTTCACCTTCACATTATTTGGTCTCACTAAAAAAAGGTGATATAGTCATTTTGTATATAAAAATGTGTATTGTGAAAATAGACTAGAAGAGAGGAAGCTCATTTTATTGTCCAACTATATGCAATTAACACAATTATTCGCCAACTATCGTGTGCACAAATTTAATTTTTAACTTGTCGTTGACTTAACAATTTTACTAGTTAATAGAAAAACGTTAAATGACTCAATTAAAACCTAATAAATTTAGAAAATCTCCAAATTTCCTCCCAAATTGGTGCAAGATAACATACTTCATTACTTATAAGTTATAACATTAACCACACATTTAAATATAGGGAATTAAAATCTACCAGAAATCAAATTCTAGGTCTGTACCACCGACAAGAAATTCTCGGACGAACTACTTGTGATGCTCGATGTTTCACCCTTGGCTACGGCTCTCACACTCTCTATTAGCTCATTTGTTCTTCCATCTTCAGACAGAATCTGTAACAGCTCTTCAGTGTTTATGATCAGATTCACTTTCCATATTGCACCTTTGCTGCTCGTACGTCTCCTCCTCGTTTTCTTCTCCTTTTGTCGGGTCCTTATGTGGCTGTTTCTTGAAAAAACGTCCGTGTATGATCGCTTCAACACCCTGTGGTTGTAATCCAGAGACATTCTGTACGGAGTTATCGCAGACAAGGACTCGCTGTTGGATCTCACGTGGCAGCTTCCCACAAAAGTCTTCAACTCGTCGGAGACAATATTGGGAAAGAGATAGTAGGACTGACCGGGCACGAGGAGGTGGTCGTGAGCCAGGGGTTTCCAGAGGAGATCAACAGCCGAGAAAAGAGCATGGCCTGAGAATCCGTGGGAGACAAAGCCCGCGGTAACGGGGGAGTAGAACTCAAGAACTCCACCGTCGGATTTTATGACTTTGATCAATAAGTCTTCCTCTTCGTCGCCTAACCCTCCGAATAAACAGTTTCCCATGCTTGACTTGTGTGCTCTTCTTGCCTACTCCATGCTCTCTCGCTCTATAGTCTAATTATAAAGGTCAGTGAGGGTGAGAGACTTAAGAGATTCCCTATAATTCATCTTATTTAAACTCTAAAAAGAGACAAACTATGTGAACACAAAAGTAGCGTACATCAAAGGAAAACGCGGTGGAATCTTCTTTGCTTTTCATTAGTTTTAATACTGCTATGTATACCCATAGCTTTCTTTTTTGGTAACTTTTTCTTTTGGAGACATGCTATTTAGTTAGTGTTAGTTCTTTTGTTCTTTGGTGATGGATATATACTTAACATTAACAAAAACAAACATACAATAAAGTAACTGCAAGTGACCATAAACATATTCAATTATATAAATGATAAATCTACTCACTTTAATCTATATATATATATATATACTTTCGTTTCTTCATTCCTAAAAGCACGGCAGAAGCAGAGATCTATTGTCAGTGGAACATTTTGAGTTGTGATATCCCAAAAAGAAAAGAATTTGGCTATAAAGAATACATCGAATCATATTATGTTAGACTAAGGGAGAAGAGAGAGAGAAAAAGAAGAAGAGAATAAGTAAAAGAAAAAGGCTTAGTAAATGGGTCCATTCTACTTCTATTGAATCCTTTATTTTGGCCAAAATCCTATTGAATCCTAAAATAACTAATCCAAAAGAAAGAAAAGGTCCAAGGTTCTACGAAGAGACATCGGTCGGAGTCTCTTTCCAACTTTGTCTCTGACCCTATTTTGAAGTCTAAGTCCGATTTTGGCGCTAGAAGCTAATTCTAAAAAGATCCACTCACCAATTGATCAAATATATTTGATCTAATATTAAATTAATCTTCTATTTTTTTGGACAAACTAATAATTTCATTAGAATTAAGCCTCAAATTCTATCATAAAATGAAGGATTACATCTAAAGAAATTAGCATCCAAAGCAACCCGAAAGGTTATGGCCACTGCAACAAAGGCAGCGAAGAGCATACGCCGGGAGGAAGATCCTTACAATACCAACAAAGATTGAACATACAATCCACTCCATATAGGAGGGAATATTGGGAAGAAAAACTGCTCCATCAAGGAGATAGAAGATAACAATGACTCGACAATGTTCTACTTATATCTCACTACAAAAAATGTCTACATTGATAGCATAACGTAGTAGCACAACTACTCAACTATTATTGAAGATTAATTGTAATTTTTAATTTTGTATGATAGTATTTTACAAATGTTAGTAAATAATTTTATTAATATAGAATTTTTATTAACGCTATGATAGAATTTTTCTAACCTTGAAAACTAAAATACTCATACCGCCAAACACTTAGACAAAAATTTCTCTTTTTGCATCAAAATTATTTTTGCCATATTTTCTCGAGAAAACCCTAAAACTTAACCATCACTCCTAAAGCTCTCTCAAACCGACGAATCGATTCCGGGAGCCAGTGATTAAACTCGCCGCCTTCGTCGTTGAAGGTAGCCACCGTCGTTGAAGGTAGCTGCGACACATAACCTCTTTTCGGCCCTAATTCACCGATTAAACCATCTCTTTGAGTCCCAAATTGAAGGCATGTCTCTCTGAATATGTAGCTTTATTTCTTCCCTTTCGTTAACCTAGCTTGTTTTTTTTTAGCTGTCGTGAAGCTCGACAACTATTTTGTTTCTTAAAGTCTGAATTTATAGATTTCTCTCATTCGATACTTCAAAGTTTTTATCTTTTGCATGCCCGTGTTCTTTGCAAAATTATAACTATTTGTTTGTGTGGTTTGATTTAGGCGTAGCTGGATAAATAGGATGCACAATTTTGCTTTGTAAAAATCTTAGATTTTTAGATAACTTGTATTGGCCTGATAACTTGTATTGACATGTTCTCGAGATTTAGAAGTTTTTGTTGACATTCTATTACAACAATTTGTATTGACTTGTTTTTTGAATTTTTAAATCTTTTCGGTGCTTGTAATGACATGGTCTTTAAATCTTTATATTATTTTTGGAACTTGTCAAACACATTCTTGCATAAACAAACACAAACAAACACATGAAACTAGATATACTCATTCAATATTTTTGTTTTGCAAGTGCTGCTGTGTAAATAATGAGAATTTGAAGCTGATATTTGGCTCTTATTACACGACAGGTTAGTACCATCTTAAACATTACTGTGACTTTTGTCTTGAACATTATTGTGGATTATTATGTGTTGAACATTTCTATGGGTTCTGTAAGCCAATATATAGCATGAACAGCCCATTGGAAAATAATTTCATTAAACTCCGGTACACCGGAAGTTCTAGATCGAAGAGAAATAGAATGAAGAAGCTAACAAACTTTTATTATTAATTAACAGAATGTTACAACAACTTAATCAACAATGTCATTAACTAAGCTTATATACATAAGATTAAACCAACATCAATAACCAGAAATAACCAATATGTAAACCGGTCCATATTTGCAATAATTATATCTCAGAACATTCATTAAATTGTTATAAATGCCATACGTATGGCCCATATATTTTTAATACTAAAATAGCAATTTTGGTGAAGAATTTTCCGTAAATCCATCACGAATGTTAGTAGGTATGTGGTCATGATGGATTTGTTGTTTTGTTGTTACAGTTTCAATTACGAGTGATTGATTTTAAACCCGTTGTTGATAGTTTGGCAACTCATTGCTATGAGTTTTGGTGATTAATGATCACATAAATTTTTGAAATTTGGTTGAAGAATTAGCAGCAATGAAATAAACATGAATTTACTATCGAAACAAGATGTTATCACCAAAATATGTTGGTTTTACCACAAACAAAAATGCCTGATATATCTTTGGTTTAGAAAAGTAAGATTCACATAACATGTATTGGTACACGTGTCCCACCTCCTTTCACTGTAGATCCGCCCCTATGTTGAGCAGACAGATAAAACAACACGAGCATTAAATAGATGGGACATTCCATAGCCCACAAGCAATTTCACGAAATTAAATGAGAAATGGGTCAAGATTGGATCACTCGAAAAACTGAGGAAAAAAAGAAGAATACGTAAGGAGTTGAAACGGAACGTGGACTATGTCAGCCCGAAGAACACGTTTAATGACTATGGCCCCATGCAGGACCATTCCCCTTTTTTTGAGGTGTTACCCTGTTAGATCCATATTTGTTTTGAACACTATCAAAAAATATTTGCTAAAGAAAAACACTATCAAAATATGTTACAGTATTCTCTTCCGTTTTGCCTAAACTCGAACTCATAACTTTAAACCTCCTCTTTTAAGATTACCATATGCATGTACATAAACTGGTTTAACACCAAGACACCAAATTTTAACCACAAAACACCAAACACCAAATACGTTGGATATCTTAACCTATTTCTTACTCACTTAACCTTTGTGTGTGTGTGTGCAAGTGTATTACTATATATATAAAGTAAAATATATGCATATATTGTTAAAAATATCACATTAATAATGGAGACGGTTTATAAAAGATAAGAAGTTTTTTCTTTCACTTATTGTTAGTTAATTTTGAATAAAACAAATCATAATTTCACATAGTATTAAACCTATATATGTATTACTTAAAAAGGTAAAATTTGATACGAGATGAATAAACAAAAAAAAATCAACCATTTCAAATTTACATGTTAAAATATCTCGATTTGGATATAGTCATATAGAGATGATTTTATATTGATATATAAATCGCCTTCACTTATTGGCAATTAGTATTGAGTTGAAAATCTATAATTTTTCTACATGCATTGATTCAACTATTATCTTTCACATCATGCATTAAATTAGCTTGGGTTCCATCGTACATTAGTGTATACATATGCCATCTTCTTCATCATTAGATAATTTTTCTTATAAAATAAATGCAATTATAACAATTTGATTGGATATGTCTTGTCATTTAGTTGCGGAAAAATCTTGACGTCTCTTCTTGTCTGAAGTCTTAAGTATATAACTGGAAAGTCCGTATTGGAGTTCAACAAAAGAAGAAAACGAAGACTTTTAGTTAGATCCTACATTACTGAACTCATTATATATATCTGGTGAGACATTCTCCTATATATGCAGTTTCAACTTTCAAAGCCAGCAAATAATAAACAGAGGAGAAATATGGAAACACAAGGCAAAGTAATCACTTGCAAAGGTAATTGGTTGTGTATATAATTAATCTTTATATAAATATGATGTGATGAGTGAGTGAGCGTGAATGATGAATATTGAACAGCTGCTGTGGCATGGGGAGCTGGAGAGCCTCTAGTAATGGAAGATGTAAAAGTGGATCCTCCTCAAAGATTGGAAGTGAGAATTCGAATCCTCTTCACTTCCATCTGTCACACTGATCTCAGCGCATGGAAAGGCGAGGTACTCACTCTTCATGTTCTTCTTCTTCTTCTTCTTTTAATTATATCTCTTCTTCCTATCTCATCTCTATCTTTTGGTCAGAACGAGGCTCAGCGAGCATACCCTCGAATCCTTGGCCATGAGGCAGCAGGGTAAGTGGTATAAATCTGGTATATATGGATCTCATTTTTCATCCCTCAATATAATTGAATGATGAATTACAGGATAGTGGAGAGCGTAGGGGAAGGTGTGGAAGAGATGATGGCAGGAGATCATGTGCTCCCTATTTTCACAGGAGAGTGTGGAGACTGCAGAGTGTGCAAGCGAGACGGAGCCAATCTGTGCGAGAGATTCCGAGTGGATCCGATGAAGAAGGTGATGGTAACCGATGGAAAGACCAGATTCTTCACCAGCAAAGACAACAAACCAATCTACCATTTTCTCAACACATCCACCTTCTCCGAGTACACGGTCATAGACTCGGCCTGCGTGCTCAAGGTGGACCCTCTGTTTCCTCTGGAGAAGATAAGCCTCCTCAGCTGCGGTGTCTCCACTGGTAATTAACCATCTCTGTATAATATATATGACATGCATGATGTGTTTTCTTATTTAATGAAAGAGATAAGTGTTTATGGAATGAAGGAGTCGGTGCGGCGTGGAATGTGGCTGATATTCAACCTGCCTCCACCGTCGCTATTTTTGGACTTGGCGCTGTTGGACTTGCCGTAAGTCCAGGTTCCTCTTTGTTTGTATGGAATTGGTGACACATAGACTTAATAATGCCTTGTTAATAATTGGGGAAACAGGTGGCTGAAGGTGCAAGAGCCAGAGGAGCCTCTAAAATCATTGGGATCGACATCAACCCTGACAAGTTCCAACTAGGTATGCAGATGAACATGCATGTCAGTCTTAAAGTAGGTTAAAGAGCATTGTTACTAAATGAAGTGTGCTTTGCTGGATGAACAGGCAGAGAAGCAGGGATTAGTGAATTCATAAATCCAAAGGAGAGTGACAAGGCAGTTCATGAGAGAGTAATGGAGATAACAGAGGGAGGAGTGGAGTACAGCTTCGAGTGTGCAGGAAGTATAGAAGCACTTAGAGAAGCCTTTCTGTCTACAAACTCAGGAGTGGGAGTGACTGTCATGCTGGGCGTTCACGCAAGCCCACAGCTTCTCCCTATCCATCCCATGGAGCTCTTCCAAGGCAGATCCATCACCGCCTCTGTTTTCGGAGGCTTCAAACCCAAAACCCAATTACCCTTTTTCATCACCCAGTGCCTCCAAGGTCTTCTCAATCTCGATCTCTTCATCTCTCACCAGCTTCCCTTCCACGATATCAACGAAGCCATGCAGCTGCTTCACCAAGGCAAAGCTCTTCGTTGCCTTCTCCACCTCTAAACTGAACAAACATCTTTTACATTTTCCAAATCCGTTTGATTGATTGTTCTACTGCTTTTAGAGTTTCCTTATTGGGTCTGGTCCACCCCCATACTAAAATAAAAGTTGGAAATGTTTTCTCCAACTTGCTACTTACAGCTACAAAACACACAAGTTATATCGATTTCTTGCATTAGTCTTTCGATATAGTTCAGTCGACATGAATATGAAAGATGCGAAACCCTGAACTCTTTTCCTTCACTGAAAATTGTGAGAACTCTATGGAACTTAGAACGATTGAGAAGAAGCAAAATCAGTTTAATATCTTCCTCTCGTGTTTGTTTTTATAATTTCTATTACCTTCACTCCATCAGAAACTTAGACAAGAAAAGACGGAGATGTTCATTAGCACAGCGCGGTGGAACTATCTTTCCGCGCTCTCAGAAATTCAACACTGAAAGAATAACTCTCGCTTCTTTTTCTCTTTGCTATTACATGATTGATACATCCAGCAAGACAATGACTAAAGAGATAGTCTTTTCACCTCTCTCATTCCCTCATTCGTTCTCTGTCTACTTACATGTACACTCTCTCCTACATCCTTTTTCCCATTCTTGCAAATCTTCTGGCTACTCCGAATATCACCGCCTTTGTCAACAGCCCTTTGTCCAATGTACATGCAAGTGCAATCGCCCCTCCTACCACTAGTATCTTTGGTATGTTTTTCCCCGTCGGCTTGTCTCCTGTAACCTCTGCTATCGAACCCCTCTCATTCATGAACTCCTCTGCACTCACTTTGGTGTTGATGTGAGCCATTATGGCACTCGGGGATAAACCTGCTCCCGCTGCTTTAGCCCTCTGATATGCACGTAGGCCTGGCTCAATCTTCTTGACTGCACCCCACATACCCTGTCTCACCCCAAGCTTTGCAATCTCCCACGGTATTCCCATATCTTCATGGTGAAATAGTAGTACCTCACATGATGTCATCTCACCATCGCCTCTTTTTGATTCAACTACACCATGGTAATATCCATTTGAGAAACTAAACAACACTTAAATAACAGAGACAACTTGCTTAGTAGTACCTGCACGGATACACCAGCTTGAATAGTACAAGTCGACTCGCCTTGGCTTGTTTTGTCTAGGTACAGACGGGTATTGTACTCCCTGATGCAAATACAAAGGAGCATACTTACTATAAACACATGAATAAAAAGAGTGAATTTAAAAGACAATATTCACAAGAAGAACACATGTTTAATAGCTCGCACTAGAAGAATAAGTTGGATATTTGCTTGGTTACTAGCAGCGAAAGAATGGAATACCTTAGTAATGCAGTAAAAGACTCGGCCAGCATCCCATATACGACGGCCTATAATATACTCCCTGTCGCTACAAAAGAAGGGGAACTGCAACAGTAGCGGAAGATATGAGTAAAGAGAAGGGAGAAGAAGCAAACAGAACGAAGAAAAAAGAGAAACAAGTAGCGACCTTTCGCACCCATTGCACAACCATAGTGCCCGTGTCCTTGCAACGCTCGAGAGTAGAAGAATACAAAAGCATATCATCCCACTTGGAACGGAACTCATCATCCCAAAAGAAGTCCCTGACCATCTCGGGAGTGGCATCCTCAAACACAGTTCTGCTACGGTACTGGGGAGGCCCATTCTGGCATCATACAAAAAATGATTCAACTTGGAGGAACATGTTAAACTAAACTTAAAGGAAGGAGGGAGGGGGGTACCTCAGGATCTCGCCTCCAAGCTTGATATGAGAAGGTTGGGGTTGATCGGTCCATCATTTGAATCCAACAAGGACCGCCATCTTTGACCTCAACCAACTTCCATAGATGCCTAAAATCATCGTCCGTTACAAACCCAGTTTTCTCTTTGGAAGAAAGGCTGCGACCCAAAGAGAAGCAGAGTTATTTATTTAGCAGAAGAGTAAGAAAGAAAGAGAGACAAGTGGGGAAACGGGTTACATCAATGAAATCATCTCAACCTTACCTGGGGTTAACGTGGTGAGAAGAAGTTTTGAGGATGGAAGTGGGAAGCTGAAGATTGAGGAATTTAGGTGAATTGGACAAGAGTTTAGAATCGAGATAAGCCCACTTGGGCCTCCAAACCCAACCAACCAAAACACCGGCAGCCACAGCAATCCAGAGTGGCGCAACAAAAACTATAAGGTCAGAGAAGCCGAGGCTGTGAAACTCGGTAAAGACCAAGGAACTCAATCCCATCATCTCGCCCCCTCCCTCCGATGGTTGGGTCTTGGGAGATATTGAAGCGCTGGGAGGAGTCGAGGAGACCAAGAGATTGAAGAAGAAGGAGAATAAAAACGAGAGAGAAGAGGATAAGGATTAGAATTTGGGATTACTGTAGGCCCAATTTCGGCGTTCGATGCAATCTTCGCCTCTCGTTTCTATACACACCTCTCTCTCAATTTTATACACGACTACCATTACCCATTTCTTTAATAAGTGGATAAAAAAAAGACCAAAGTGTTTATTACTGCCTGTCTCCACTCGTTTCGATTCTGTGGTCGCCGCATCCCTCCCTCCCCCTTCTTTTTTTCTTTTCTGTTTTGCTATTATATTTGCTGCTACCATTTAAAATTTTTAAGATTAAAGTCTTTATAAAAAAAAACCTTTTATTAATTAAAAAAGATCTTTTGCAAAACTAAGCATATTTCATAACTTAAAAATATAGCATTAGAATAGATTTTGTATATAATTGGTCATATAATCGTGGTTACATAGATTCTTTTTCTAAAAACTCTTTAATTGAAAGTATAAAAAGATTAGCAAATAAAATAAAAAAACTTTAACTTTTTACATATGTAAATTAAAATTAAAAGTATCTAAATTAAAAAATAAATATAATCTTGTATGGTGTTAGAAATAAAATAAAAATTAGAAACAATGATAGCTATATGCCATACTTTCCAAAATAAATTTAGAACCAAATTCTTACCATGATGAATTCTTTGATTTTCAACCCATATAACAATATAAGATATATATATATATATATATACATGAATATAGTGGAAGATGATGAGAGAATTACTATATATAAGATGTAATTAAAAATAGACAGTGCAGATT
>Ga0041059_1001073_pt1 | contig 21754 bp, 27 predicted proteins | sample AraColnosormetaG_FD_56232 | JGI IMG/M metagenome (GOLD analysis project Ga0041059, IMG submission 56232) | Arabidopsis roots microbial communities from North Carolina, USA - Col MF nosort | ecosystem: Host-associated > Plants > Roots > Unclassified | place: USA: North Carolina | collected... | reverse complement strand
TTTTTTTTTTTTTTTTTGCTAAGAATGTAAATATTCATTTCACAATGAAAATTAAGGTTACACAAGAAAACATAACCAAATTTATGGTCCCATGCCAAAAAAGTTTAAAAAACATGGAAGCATACACATTCTTGATCAAAACTTCGATTCAATCCGTAAACAAACAAATGCCTTTGGAAGAAGAAAGAATTGAAACAAGATCTAAAGAATCCCTAAAGTGTAGCTGGGAAGAGAAACAAGAGTGAAAGAGAGAACAAGGCAGCGAAGAGCTTGATGATAAGCGAGTAGGTCGTCCTTTCAACGACAGCCCGAGCCGAGAGATCAACTGCGGAACTACACGAGCAAAATGAGGCAGGCAATGCTTACCACTATACCAAGTTCCTCCTGAAGTCAGTAGCACGTGCATAGCAACATCATATTCTCAAAATGCCATACTAGCATCACCAGTCGCAAGATCAAACACCAAGACTACCTAACCTTTTTCGAAGCTTAACACGCAGCTAACACTAATCCGAAGCAGTGAGCAGAAGCGCAGACATTAATGCAACAAGGAAGCAATAAACTTGGATGCCAAAGCAGAAAACAAGTGCGACATGTCTTGGAGATGCGAGGAGTTACTAAAGGCGCAAGCGATCTGAGGCAGTCCAAACCTTTGATCAAGCGAAGCCTTAAAACTCCATCCTAGACGAAACTAACAAGAAACAATTGCAGAAGCAAAACAAGTCTCGGACAATACTCATTCTTCATTGTCTCGTCCCCACCTTTGGCTTGGGAGATGAGCTGAATAAAGTGGTCAAAAGGGGACTCGCAAAAGTCAGAGAAGCCGGCTCGAACAACAAGCCACACCAACAGACACACAATGAACTGAACAAGACCCCCAGTGAAGACAAGAGCTAGAGAACGACACAACCAGAGGTTGAAACCTAAGCACAGACAGTCGCCGCTAACACAACAACAAGCGACAGAGAACAACACCTACAGGAGCACGCGTTTATCCAGGGAAACCAACGACTCTTTCAAAGCGGAGGGAGAAAAAACTAACCGAGTGAAGACATGAAGCAGGCACAGAAGAGAGGAGAGCAAAGCTTTCCAATGTCGGACAGAGCATAATACGCCCCACCGAGCCACAACCATTGGAGATCCGCCGCACGCCAAAGGAAAGAGAGACTAGATCTGGGAGACCATACTGCTCAAACCACTTGCCAGAACAGGACCTAACCACCACTTGAAACGAGACAAGCAGAAACGTCGTCGAAAACAACGCGTAGAGTAAACCACCGAGAACCACCGTAGGGAGCCTCACAAAAGCTCAGATGCTGTCCACGAGCAATCTAGAGGAAGAGCGAGACCGCCGGGAAGGTGACAATCACCGTCCTCACCGATAGGACCAAGACAAGTCGACGCCTTATCAACCGCAGGAAGCACCACCGAAGACCTCACCACACAACTCGATCGTCAAACTCGTCAAATCGCCGATTGGAAAGGGCCAAACCGGCGAACGGAGAAACACATGGGCCCTCTCACGACCACAGCGAGGAGCGCCGGTGGCCGGAGAGGCGGAATCGATAAGAAACTAGGGTTTCAAAGATGAAAATCGCCTTGGTTGAGAGAGATTGGGGGCGCGTTGGGTCACGCGCGGGATCGATTCGTGTTCCATATCAAAATGACTCTATATTGATATCATAAAAAGTGAGTTGCTCAATGATAATAACCCAATTACATGGGTTGTACAATGTCATAAGTTATATAATCTAAGGTTTGTTAATTCTCAATATAATGTACATGGAAAAGAATGATACATATTTTGATTACGCAATTCATTGTCGAATAATGGAAACCTTTTTTGCATTTGAGAAATGGTGGACAAACATGTCGAAGAGAATAAGATCTCCCATTTAAAGTAGGTTTACAAGCTGCAAACTCACTTCAAAATTCCAACTGATCATCCTCAAGTCCATCTTTTACAATTCATATCCATTTGAGTGGAGCTAGGATTAGTATCACGTCAAGGTTGGTTTCGATGAAGTGTCATGGATCAATTCGTTCTAGTATTTTTTTGAAGTCAATTTTCTCAATGTCTCATATTTAAGGCTATGATTGCAAAACTTAACAGCTCAATTAGGTGAACTATATATCAATGAGTCAATTACTTGAACGATATTGATTTTCAAAAGCAGATTTTGTTTTTAATAAAAAAAATCAATATTACAATTTAAATGGTAACACCTAAGCTTGCTTCTATATAATTATTAATATTTCTATTTTTACGATGATATATTATTCAAAAGCAATAGATAAATTAAATTTTATTAGCATATACTATTTGGAATTTTATTATTGGACTCGAGATACTTTTAAAGAATCAAAGTTGTTGTAGATGATGTAATCTTGGTTTTCTAGCATAATCAAGGGACGTGATCCTGTTTCTTATGAGCTTTTCAATGCGTGTTACTAGTTGAGAGCTTTTGGAGACTCCATTTTGATGTATACGTCCATTTTGATGTATACGATTGTTCTTTTTACGTAAGAAAAATGTTACTTGAAAGCAGAGTTTAAAGAGGATGTCATTGAATTGGTGGAATTGATGTAATTTTTCCATGTTATATTTATGGTTTATTTTCATCAGTTCCAAAAAGAAAAAGAAAAAAAAACAATGGATGCCAACTTTTTTACAGTTGGCATCTACTATCAATATAATAAATATAATTTATTGTAAACTTTTTATTAAAATAAATTATTATGACAATTGATATACACATTTTATAATTTCTGAATTTTGTTATGAGTCTGTGACAAGCTATTTCCCTTGCCAAAGAGACTAATAGGTGATTAAATCTTTGGATTTGAAGTGCTATTAAGAAAATGATACTGAAAGTTTGGTGTTCATATGTTTATTATATCAACTTGACAAAAGAAATAATATATGTAACGGCCTTTGACTTGCGCAGGGTACATATGTAAATTTGACCGATCATATATCCTTCCCATTGTTTTTTTAAAAGTTGTTCCTCACCCAAAGTTTCTCGTAATTATATGAAGAACCCTTTTAGTGTTGAATTATTCACAGTTATGACCACAAACTTCTAAATAATCCATATTTCTCTTACAAAATTAATTGTGAAATTAACCACAAACGAAACGATCTCTTTCATTTTAGTGTAGATGGAAGAGTAAATTATTATGTTTTTAAACAAGACGAAATAAAATTTGTATAATGTATATGAAATTGGGTTAATTAGAGTAATAACAAAAATATGAGCTTCAATTGTAAAACAAAAATTGGGTTTTTTCTTGTTTTTTTTAAGTTTTGAGAAACAAGAAACCTTTTGCTCTTCTTCTTCTCGGAGAAGTTAAAACTTAAAAAACATACCATCTATGTGACTGTGAATGTGATCGACTCCTCTCGTTTCAATTTTGCGGTAAGGTTCTTCTTCTTCGTCAGAGTTTTTTTTTCTCTTATCTCTCAAAAAGGCGTTAACTTTCTATAGATTCATGAACAGAGAGCCTCTCTGTATCGTCTCTCGTCACTCTCATGTTTGCTGCTCAAATTTCTCAGTCTGTGTTCCTTTTTCTTCGTTTTAGGGTTTTTATTGATCGGAACTTGTTTATTTTCAGTCACATTTGCCTGCTCAGCTGAAATATAGCCTTAGCACAACCCACAGAAGCAGCCCAACTCTCTCTCTCTCTGTGCTGTTTTCTTGCTTGTGAGTAACTTTTTTTGCTTTCCTCTGTTACATTTTTATGCATTTTCTCCTTCATTCTCTTGTGAATTTTTGGTTTCTTGGACCTGATGAGTGAACTCGCATTAAAGTTTGAAACTTTTAATGGTTTTGCACATTTTTCATGGCTTTACATCGTTTTTGTTCTTAGCATTCGTTGTTGTTGGTTAAGACTTACGACCCAAAAAGCTGAAACTTTCTCAAGTTATTAGCTTGCACTGAGGAAATGATCTTAACTTTGAAAGCTGAAACATTCTCTAGGTATTAGATTGGATTTTGTTTTAGAAAGCAGCTAATCTCTTTCTCGAAATTGAAATTGCATTCATCTAAAGTTGACACATTGATTATATTGGCAGGTTTGTTGTTTGAAGAGAGTGTTAGATACATAAACTTTACTGCAGAAATGGTAATGTCACATATCTTTCTTATCTCTCAGATACAAGAAGTTCTGGAAATGAATATGATAAGAGTTTGATTTTTCTTTGTGTGTGCAATGTTTCGTTAGGTGGAACATGGTGATAGTGATGATGTGAATTGGAATACAGATGATGATGAACTTGCGATTGACAATTTCCAATTTTCTCCATCTCCTGTACATATATCTGCAACCTCGCCAAACTCTATTCAAAATAGAATCTCCGATGAGACGGTGGCTAGCTTTGTCGAGATGGGATTTTCAACTCAAATGATTGCTAGAGCAATTGAAGAAACCGCTGGTGAGTTTATCTATGATAGTGTTCTTTGAGATATGCATTTCCGAATTCTGTCAATCAATCAAATTCTGTTAATAATTTGCAGGAGCAAATATGGAACCTATGATGATTCTTGAAACTCTCTTTAACTATTCGGTGAGTTTCCTATTTGCTCAATCTGTCATGTTACTTATGGTTTTCTATTTTTTCGCTTGTGGTTAAAATCTCTTGACACTCCATTCTCTGTTTCTTTGTATAGGCAAGCACTGAAGCTAGTTCTTCGAAATCGAAAGTTATCAATCATTTTATTGCTATGGGGTTTCCTGAGGAACATGTGATAAAAGCTATGCAAGAACACGGTAATTCTCTTTGTTCTTTTTTTCTAGGACTTGGAAACTTTAATGAGGTTTTATGATCTTTCCTTGATAATGTACAGGAGATGAAGATGTGGGAGAGATCACGAATGCACTTCTAACTTATGCGGTAAGTAAACCCTAAAATTAAATTGCATATTGCATAAGAATATAAGATGTCGTTTAATAGAATGTTGTTACTGTTTTTCTAGGAGGTTGACAAATTACGTGAATCAGAGGACATGAACATCAACATTAATGATGATGATGATGATAATCTCTATTCCTTGTCATCAGATGATGAAGAGGTATATAAATTGTTTTTTCCAAGTTTCAGACCTTTGCTATGCTAACATTCCTGCAGATTCTCTTACTTCCAATGCATTGCCATGTCTTACATTTTAAGAAGTAGGTTGTGTACGTTGTATTCTTATCTGTTTTGGAAATGACAGGATGAACTAAACAACTCCTCCAATGAAGATAGAATCTTGCAAGCGTTGATCAAAATGGGCTATTTGAGGGAAGATGCTGCTATAGCTATAGAGAGATGTGGTAAAACGTTTACATGAAGATAATATATCTCTTATCTTTCTGTTTAAATCTGCAAGAAGTTTACATGCATTCCTCTCGCATAGATCCAATTAGCTAGCGTCCTTGCAAAGTATTCATGTTTCTTCTCAAACGTTTCAGGAGAAGATGCAAGTATGGAAGAGGTGGTAGACTTCATTTGTGCAGCTCAGATGGCACGGCAGTTCGATGAGATTTATGCAGAACCTGACAAGAAAGAGGTAATAACTCTAAGTCTCTTGTAGAACCTAAGACACCCATCAAATTTATTATTGAATTATCCTTCTGCAATTCTTGTCAGTTTGATGAGACGGCTCCGGTTGTCTACTTTAAAATTGTGTTATTGATTAACTTCGTCATATACTTGGATTAAGTAGGGCTGTGATCAATCGATGAGAATTAGTTTTTTGCTCATATGTTTGAAGGATTTAGTCTATCCAGACCTCTAGGGTTTTCCTGTAACCTGTATGTTGTTAACTTTATTCAGAACTTCAATTTTTGATTTCGTAATCCATTCCATTGTTCTGTGCCAGATGCATTATTTGGATTGTTGTAGGCTTGTAGCTATTAACTATAGTTTTCAAATTAGAAAAGCTCTTTGGATTGTGAATTTGTGATCTTTGCCATCTTTTTACCTTGGTCAGTCTGATTGATGATGGATGATATACATGTCTCTGGATTTCATTGGTCTTACCTATTATTGACCGTTTCTGTTTTTGATTGGACTAGAGATGCTTTGGTTTAAGATGGCACTTTGATTTCTTGTCGTAGTTCTACTCGGTGTTTCACTAACTTACTGATGTTACTAATACTGTTCTGTTTCTAATCATCTTTGCATTTATACAATTCTTCCTCAAGCCTCTTTAAATGTTTTTTGCCTGTGTTGATTGGGATTCAGCCTTTCTGTCAGACTATTGTATCTATCATGTCACTTAACATGTTTTTACTTCAGTATGCTGCTCTTGTTCTTGGTAGACTTCATTTGTGTTTTGTTACTGTGTGTGGCTAAATAGAAGAACTTACCAAAAACGCACTGAACCTTGACTTTTTGACTGGTGCAGCTTATGAATAACAACAAAAAAAGGCGAACATACACTGAGACACCAAGAAAGCCGAACACGGACCAGCTCATCTCTCTACCAAAAGAGATGATTGGGTTTGGTGTCCCTAATCATCCCGGACTTATGATGCACAGACCAGTCCCAATTCCGGATATTGCTCGTGGCCCGCCCTTCTTTTACTATGAGAACGTTGCTATGACACCAAAAGGTGTTTGGGCCAAGATCTCCAGCCACTTGTACGACATCGTTCCTGAATTCGTGGATTCAAAGCATTTTTGTGCCGCTGCAAGAAAGAGGGGGTATATCCATAATCTGCCAATCCAGAATAGGTTTCAGATTCAACCTCCACAACACAATACCATCCAAGAAGCCTTTCCATTGACCAAGCGATGGTGGCCTAGTTGGGATGGGAGAACGAAGTTGAATTGTCTGTTGACTTGTATTGCCAGTTCTAGACTCACAGAAAAAATACGCGAAGCTCTTGAGAGATATGATGGAGAGACACCTCTAGATGTTCAAAAATGGGTTATGTATGAATGCAAAAAGTGGAATTTGGTTTGGGTAGGTAAAAACAAGCTTGCCCCGCTGGACGCAGATGAGATGGAAAAGCTTTTAGGCTTCCCGAGAGATCATACTCGAGGAGGAGGTATCAGCACAACTGATCGCTACAAGTCTTTAGGGAACTCGTTTCAGGTATGTTACTTATATCAGTTCAGCTTTTGGTTTGAAAGGTGTTTGGGGTTCTAAACTCAGTTGTGTTTTTATATGCAAGGTTGATACAGTTGCTTATCACTTGTCTGTGCTTAAGCCTCTGTTCCCAAATGGAATCAACGTCCTGTCACTCTTCACGGGCATTGGTGGTGGAGAAGTTGCACTCCATCGACTCCAAATTAAGATGAATGTTGTTGTGTCTGTGGAGATTTCAGATGCGAACAGAAACATATTGAGAAGCTTTTGGGAGCAGACGAATCAAAAGGGTATCCTGAGAGAGTTTAAAGATGTTCAAAAGCTAGACGACAATACGATTGAGCGGCTTATGGACGAGTACGGAGGATTCGACTTAGTCATAGGAGGAAGTCCGTGTAACAATCTTGCCGGAGGCAATCGCCATCATCGGGTCGGTCTTGGAGGAGAGCACTCGTCACTCTTCTTCGACTATTGTAGGATTCTCGAGGCTGTTCGTCGCAAAGCACGACATATGAGGAGATGAAGGATTTGAAGACCCAAGTTGTTCTGTTTTGTAAGGCACTTTTTCACATGAATCGAACTTGTATTTTGCAGATTCTTGTTGTTCCTTTCTGCTAGCTAGATATACTAATCCTTGCAAGAATATTTTCAGATTTTAGTTTGGCAAGTCGTGTAACTAAGTTTCTTCCTCTGCAAGAATATTTTCGATAAGTTTCTCTCCAGTAGAAGCAAACTATTAAACCAAATCGAACCATATTAAACCGAAACCATCACATCATTTTTTGTTTTGTAATTTAGATCGAACCATACTAAACCGAAATTATTTCGACTTTTTGTTCTTGGGTTCGAGACGACGACAAGAGACAAGCTCTGTCTGTGGTCGGGAAATCGAAACCAGAGCCTTGGACTGTGTCTCTGCTCTGTGGAGTATCCATTTTCGATTTCTTGAAGGTGAATCCAGCGAATCCTTAATCTCAAGCTCCGAGACTGTGCAATAAACAAAACAGTAGCTAGCAGCAGCAGCAACACATGAACTCGTGCAAATCCCTTATCCGTGCCTCAATCTCTTCCTTTCCATTTGTTCCTCTTCCAAACCCTAATTTCTCTATCACCTTCATCTCCGTTCGCGCCTTTTCTCCTCTCTCTGTCCTTCATCCAAATTCATCATGTACTCTCTCTCACTCTTTCGTCTGAAGTTTCAAGCTTTTATTTTGAATTTCGTTATCTGGATTCGTTTGATTTTGATGTTGATGAGATTTCGCGCCTAACAGGTATTGTAACAGCTCGACGCACATTTCATGGAGCTGTGGCTCTTTCACCGGAGAGCTTAACGGAAGAGTCTCCCAAGGATACTGTGAAAGGATTGTTAACAACCAATCGTGGTGAGGCCTCAAGCTTGATGAAGATGGAGCGGAGGTGTAGCTTAAGCAATGGTGAGGGTGATTGTAGAGGATCTTGGTTTCCTTACGAGGATAGGTTCAGGTGTGGTGAGGTGCATCTTAGTAGCCGTGAGGTGTTGGAGGCGGTGAGTCCTCATATGATGGAAGAGAGGACAGATAGGTTCAGGCGTGTGGTGGAGAATCGAAGCTACTCGGTGTGTCTTGTGGTTGAAGGTCTCTCTGATTTTGGAAACATCTCTGCTGCTTTCCGCTCAGCTGATGCGTTGGGGATTCAATCTGTACATGTTGTTTCCTGTGACAGCTCCAAAAGGTGCCCCTTTGAGGTTGGCATTTTCTGTTTCTTTGTTGATTCATAGGATTTGAGGTGAAACTAGGGATTCTTGCATTTTGAATTTAGACAATGTGCGGTGACCTGAGATCATAAGCTGGTGATTGAAGTCTGTAGAACTTTTGATTGCATCATAAGCTACCAAGATAGATCATGAGTTGGTAGTTATGTTTCTTGGATCACAGGATGGGGATAAGTGAGGACTCTTAAATTTCCGTAAAACATTGAATCTACGCTGATTGTGAGTCACTACTATTACATTTTCCTTCTGAGTCCAAGATTGATCATAAGTTGGCTTTCCTTTTTCTTAGTTCATACGAGATAGAATGGAGAATTGTTACGGTTTTTTGAACTATGCAGTGATACAAGAGTCATAGGTAATATCTGAAAAGATTGATCCATTAGTTGTTGACTGAAATGTAAAAAAGGTTTGATTGCATTGTGTGAATTCATTTACCGTGCTATGTGTGTGTTAATGTATATTATATATGTGTAGGTATAACGGAAATCGCCATGTGAGTATGGGAGCTGAGAAATGGCTGGACATTGAGTTTTGGGACACACCTAAAGAATGTTTCAAAGTTTTGAAGTCTCGCGGTTACAGAATAGCTACAACTCATTTGGGAATGGACACGGTAAACCTCTAAAGATTTGTTTGTATATATTTGTCATCACCATTATTTATGAGGCAAAATGAATGACATTCTCTTGGTGGTAATATCTTATAGGTTTCCATTTACGATATGGACTGGTCATGCCCAACAGCAATAGTTGTTGGAAACGAGGGCAGGTAATGAATATCATCTCTTAGTCCAAATTTGAGGGTTCATAATTTCTTAATGGATTGATTGGGGAATATGCAGGGGAATAAGTGACGAAGCGTTGGAGTTATCAGATCTGCGTTGCAGTATTCCGATGAATGGAATGGTTGATTCGTTTAATGTCTCAGTGGCTGCAGGGATTCTGATGCACCACGCAGTCTCTGATAGAACCACTCGTCTGGTAAACCTATTGACACAGCTAGACAATCATTTACGTTAGTTTCCAGTTCAGTTTATGCTTTAATTACATTTTATGGGTTTGAAACAGGGAAGCCATGGAGATCTGTCGGAAGCAGAGAAAGAGATATTGATGGCTGAGTTCTCACTTCGTCACAGTAGAAGCTCAATTTGCATTGCTTACGAGTTCGCTAAACGTAAACAACAACACTCTACCTCCTCCTAATTTTGAAACCGTTGTCTTATTCTCTCGCTGTTTTGCGTGTTATAGGCTTCGAATGACGCCTATAAAAACTCTTTCGAACTCTTTTTTTGGTACGACGCTTGCTTCATGTACAACTCTTAAATTCTATAAAAGACATCCTTCTGTCGAACGTATTGCCTTTTCAATCGAGTGAGTGGTGTTGATTTCACCATTCTTCTGCATCGACCTCACGCCATCAAAGATTAAGTTAGAAATTTCGCCTTTCAAGAATTGGTCACTCATAACTCTTATGCCAACTAGTAATCCATGAACAAACGTCGAAATGCATAGAAACTCGTGAACACATCGAACTTATGATAGAAACAGTTCTAGACATGATATTTATAAGTTTTTTTCCCGTGGCATCAAATAAGTGGAAAGCAAGCCCTAAAATAGATAGATAAATCCTAATAGAAAAGAAAGCCTAGCAAAAGTAAAAAAAAAAAGTCCTGAATAATTGTTATTATTTTGTTACTTTTGGAACACATAATTAATCAATTAACATATCACTGTTTGTAGTCTGTATCCTTTCCTTGTTGCTGCTATCTTCTCCACTTGTCCGTTTCTTAGACTGATGCGACTTCACAAACTCATCGATTTTCGCCTTCAACTCGATGTCCGGTATCAACATATCCGATGTCAAATGTGCTCGGTTAAATGGATCATGCTGCAGCAAAAGTAAGAGGATCATATACAAAGCCAAAATCTTCAGAGAAAGAGAGATGTGACTGATCAGTGATCATCATTGTGTTAGATAAGCTTACATTGTCGCTGAGAAGATGACGTTGAATGATGGGACGATCAACTGTGATTCTTGAGCTTGGAAGTATTACTGGATCTCTCATTAGCGTGTACTGCCAAAAAAGAAAAGGAAAAGAAAAAAACAAGAACAGACATTAGTGCATGGTAATAAGACAAGATTTAGGTTTAAATTAGTGTTTCTTTCAACAGATAAAGACCTGAATTGGGTCAAGGAACTCGTCTGGTATTTCCCCAAGTGCAGCTTCAGCATCCAGAGCTTCAGAAGCAGCAGCTTTGGCTTTTGTGCCTAACTCCATAAACTCTTGAATGATTCTTCCCTCTTCACCTATTCTCCTAAGCACATCTGCTCCTGCATTGAATAGCTGCAAAAACGGGCACTTGTTTAGTTCAGTAGAGACGCATCTATTATTATGAAAGAGGATTTGGTTTAGAAAGAAGGATCTGACCTGTTCATTATATGATCGGCCATCACTGGAGATGGCACCAGGGAATATGTTTACTGTGTCTCCTCTTGCGAGATTAACATATATGCGAACGATCTTCAAAGTTCACAATCATATCAGTCAGTTTTTTCTCACATACTTTGATCAGGAGAATTGAGTAATTGTAATCACTACTAACCTGTTTAAGTAACTGTTTTGGACGGAATTCATATTTCTCAGGATCTTTCAGGCTTAAAGATTTACGCTGTGGACCCACGAGTTGTAGCAAGAAGTAGTTAAGCATGTTGGCAACCCTCTCAACCTAAATAAGTGCAAACAAACAAAGAAACTCATCAGTTGGGTAATCATAGGGCAGGTTATCATTTCAGGAATATGGTCAGGTACCATCTCAGGGAGTAGGAAAGGGGCAGTGATCTCCTCGGATGTAAATGCAAGCATAGTCACATCTTCATTTGCCAGCTTCATGTCGATTCTAACAATCTGCAAAGAAAATCAAAGTTCTTTATGGGATCGGGATTCGAGTACGAAACAAGATATAAGAAGTGATAATCCAACTAACATTCTCCTGCGAATGGAAGAGTCTTGTTCTCTCCTGTCTCTCTTGAGTTGGTCTCTGCTCCCACTCTGCAGTATTTGACATGTCTGCCTCGATTTGTTTAATCTCGAGAATTTTGTTTAGACTTTCATCCAGAAGATAGATGCTATCATTGACTAAGAAGTTTAAGAAGTTCAAGTACACGCCCTTCTCTTCGTCTTTTGCAATCTGTAACACATCAAATTTGGAAAAACATTGGAACATGATAGTTGAAGTTCAAAGTCATGGCAAGCTCACTAAGAATTTACCCGTCTCCATGCATTTCGGTGACTAGGCACCTGCCAGAGATACTCTAAAAGCTCGGCAATGTTGTGGCGAATATTGAACTTGTCATAGAACTGCATTTGGATAACTAGATTTCAGTTCCAATAAAAGCAAGAACAAATGGCTATTCTGGCTTCCAGAGCTAACATATTCTCAAGTACAATGCAATAGAGAGAAGTTCATTACTCCAGGAATATTATAGCCACTAAACAAAATCTCTTGCAATCACCTGAGTGTGTGAACCCGTGAACTCAATGTCAACATATAGTTTCAGTAAATTCCTGACAAGATACTCGAGCGATAACTGATGTCCCTCAAAGAGAGTAGATGTAGCAGAAGAAGAACTACTGCAGGAAAAAAAAAAAATTAGAATGGTGGACCACGTTACTGCAGAACTTGTTGCATTAGCAACACAAATTGACAAATGTACAGCTTTCTTTCATGGGAAGAAAAACACCTTGAACGAGGCATCCAGCAGTTCAGAACTTCAACCATCTTTGCTCTGAGATACGGGTTTCTAACATATTCAGGACTTGCCATGAACATAATTATGAAGTTCATAAAGTCGTCCTTAAGAAAAGAGAACAACCATCATCAGTGCAAATACAAAAAGAGAATTTCTACAGACTGATGAGAGCAAACTAAGCATACCAGCGGCACCCCGTCCAAAGCTTTGGGAATTCTTGAAGCGAATATCAGCAACTCCATTGCATCTTCAACAAAATGCTCAGGCATACAGGAGAATTCCATAGGGCAAGTTGACGGTAGAGGCATCTTAAAGCCACCGACTAGTCCAACTAACCAAACAACCATTAGGCGATAGAAAGACAGAGCTCGCTGAATAAAATCTCCATCCTTCAATACAGTATAGAGATAAGGCAGCTATTACTATCATGTTACCGGTCCAGAGGAAAAGCCGAAGATGTTATCAGAGCAGAGAATATGATTACAAACCCTCAATATTTGGGCCTCATGGCAAAGCTTTTCCTGCGAAGACAGCTCTAGTTCTTTTTCCATTCGGGATATATCAAGTTCCAACTGTGGAGAAGGTGCTTGATCTCTCATGGCTTTTAGCGTTGCAAGATTATCTTCACCTCTCGAGATGTCCTACGTCATGCGGAAAAGAAAAAGTGAAGAACCATACAATAACAATCTTCTGCAAATTCAGGAATCAATGACACTTTCACAATGTAAACATGTGACTAAGTTCAAGTTTTTGCTATAGTCCCTTCTCGTTTTAACTAACAAACGCCTTAATAAGACAATATGTAAGGAACCAAATCAAATAAGAGCTTTCTGCAAGATAATTTATCACAAGTCGTTTTTTTTTCCAAAAAATCTTCAATATTTCCAGGACGGGAAAACTGTGATGATGATTACCTGAGCAAGATGTTTAAAGTCAGAGAGTGCTTTTAGGAGACCCAAATTGAGGACCCTAGCAGTCATAAAGAAGCATTCACAAATGAAAGTGTATTTAGTTGCTGACTTTGCATTTTGCCCAGAAGCATTACTACTAGAACTTGTGGCTTCTTTGGATTGTAACAAGCGACTTTCGTTCCCATTTTCTCGCCCAGCATCATTTGCGTTTGCCATAGCATCTTTGCCAATCCACTCAGTAACTTCTTCGGATGATGCATGGAGAGCGGTCAAGTCGCTGGTGTGGATCATAAATAATATTGCTCATCATGAAACTATTAAAATCAGTGAGGAAATACAAGTAGAATCATCTTGAGGACCATACCTTAATTTTAAGCGATGGCCACAGAATGCGTATTTTGGATCAATCTTATCCCTTTTCGTTAAATGTGGGTCTAAAAATGGTTCACAGAGCCGGAGCATTACTGCACTAAGGTTAACAAACATGCCTGAGCTAGCACAAGAGACTGGATCAACCTGTCATACAAGATAAACATATTACAGAATGCTGATTTGAGCAAAAAAGACAAATACCAACTTGATAAAACCGAGAGGAGACAATAGCAATTCATGAATAAAGATCCGAAGTATATATGCATCTTATAAACGGATGATTACCTGTATATGGGCTCTAGACGCATTTGCATTGATCACCTCTGCAAGAAACTGTAGAACACGCTCACGGGTATCAGTACTTTTAAGTAAAATCATCAATACATCATGCAGCCCGCTGTACAAAATGTTCATGAAATTTTTAATCGTGGAGAAGGATGATAATAAATCTGCGGGACGACGTTCCGATGCTTCAGAGAAACACTGCTGCCTGATATTCACAAAAACAATAGACATATATCAGCATTTTCATAACAGGTAAAGTATATCCTCTGAGGTGGATCAGGAAAACTCTTATGTTCGCACAATTAAGCCTTGTCAAATACTAAATGGACAATCAAGATTCTTCAGTACAGACCAGAAAAAATGCTCAAAATAATGGATTTCATCCACAATATTCTAACTTAACATAGTGCTTACTAATATTTCTGTTGGTTTCGCCTCTACTGATCATCTAACTATGCTAAATTTATATAATCATGCTTAAAATATGTATACAACCTAACAGTGGCATCATATATAAGCCAAATATATCTGCTTTTTTCCTTTTTTGATCAAGTCTCTCTACTATGAGTAAAAGCTAATCAATAATTCTTACTATCCAAACTTTCTCAATAAGAAAAGAGCCCCAAAGACTACATGATTCTCAGTAATAGAAACCCATAAATAAGTTGGAACTCACCCAACATCAGGTTGACTCTTGAATAGTGTATTATCTGGCAGCGCACTAATATGGAAGAAAGGCCCAAGAATGCTAGTCAACTCCATTGCTCGGCCGTTCATATAGGCACCCCGTGGAACCCACCACTCATGACTAACCAGAGATTTAGCTCCTACTGGTAAGCTAACAAGATACTTGAGTGCCCTCAGTGGTGGCTGGAAATCTCCAAGCACTGATACATTTATAACCGTAGACCTCAAATCCTCATACAGCTCCTTTAGAATCGAGTCCAAGCTATCAAAATCCGAGTCTTTGAAAAACTCATCCAAAAACCCAGGAGGAGCTTGAACCCCACTGCTACTAGCTCCAAACATATCCAACGAACCAGAACCAACCTCAGCAAAGATCAACGGAAGAACCGGAGAGACATTCCTCTTCTTCAACCTATTATCCAATCCACCACTAGGTTTATCCGAGTTCCCAAACATGTCAGGATTCCCCAAGTGAATCCTACAGTAAGAAACAGCAAGCTTCTTCGCTTGTTTAGTGACAATCTCCATCTCCGATCTCAGATTCTTATCCTTCATCGACTGGATTTTCTTCGATTCGTCGTAAGCACGACGGTGGCAACCGATTAAATACGGGAAAGGCGGTTCGGCGTCGGAAAAGTCGCCGGAGAGACGATCTATGAGAACTCTCTCCATCAAATCACGAGAAAGCAAAAGCTCTTTACCTTCGCTGAGAATCTCAGCGGCCGTCATCTCCAAGTAAACAATACGAGGATCGGAATCAGTTGATTCCGTTAGGGTTACATAAAATATCTTCCGGAGGATTATATCCTCAATTTCAGCCGGCGATCTTTGAGGTTTGCTCGTCGCCATTGATTTTACGAATCAAATCAAACACTCGAAACTCGATTTGAGAGATAAATATAAGAATTTTTTTTCTTAAACTTGTATTACCGATGAATCAAAAGCGAAAGAGTTTGGACTTAGCAATTTAAAGTATAATTAAATTTAGAAAAACTAAAATTCACGAAAGAAGAGAGAAACCATGGCGAGAGATTTGGAAGAACTTTCTGGGAGTAGGTTTTTGTTTATGAACTCTTTTGGAGTCTCTGAACGAGCTTTAGCAAGTCCTGAGCTTGGACAAAAAGTCTATATAGGATATATGCAAACGTCGTACTTACTAACGACGTCGTTTATACTTATTAAGACAATTACTTTTACTGCTAATAAAAAATAAAAAATAAAAAATTACCAAGATAAACTCCTCCAAGATTTTGTTGCTCAAAAAATCTACTTTGAACTTAACCGTAAGAGGTTGAAGTATCATTCCAAGAAAGATTTTTTAAAGAAGTAAAGGTAAACAATTGAGGAGGAACAATGAACACACAATTATTTGGACCGATATAAAATTGGAACTTTTTATTATTATTCGAGATGATCATGCGGTCGAATGGACATGAACATAGCTGCATACTGAAGTAACCGGCGTTCACTGTTACCTTCAATGCTATTCTCCGACACAGGACTCATCGAACCGCCGATGTTTTCACCACGGGTTCTTTTCCTACGCCGGCGCCACGCCATCTGAATATTTACCGCTGCCCACGTCCTCCAGTTTGAGGAATAGTATCTTGCGGTCCGCTTAAGCCGCTCGTTCGCGAATTTATAACGGAAATGATCGGTAATGTACCTAAGATCTTCGGATCCGAGGGAGAATGCCTCGATGTTTTCTAGGCAGACAAATGTTGCTGAGGAAGGGGGAAGACGGTCCAGAAACGGGCGACGTAGGCACCATGAGAGTAGCTCGTCGCCCAAGTAACCGCCTGGTTCTAGTGTACTAGTGGCTAGGACGCCTTTGCTTAGGCTCTGTATACGTTTGACTCGTCCACGCATGATGAATATCATTCTCTGTACAGGATCTCCTTCACGGATGATCTGTGACAATCAACAAAATCGAAGAACCTCAGATTTTACTCTTCAAGTAAACTCTTAAACCGAAACCGAAGCAAAATATTGGAAATATAAATTTTTAGAAATGATGGGATGAGTACCTTTTCGTCTTTAGAGAAGACTCGAGGCTTAGCCCGATCGCAAATGTTGTCGAGGATCAAGTCGTCCATGCCCCTGAACAATGGCACCTGAGAAAGATCAAACATGTCAGAGACTTAACACTTACTGCTTTCACAAGTCTTAACAAGATTGTATAAAGTCTGCTTCCTAGTACCTTGTTAATGAGATCAAAGCAAAGATATCGTTTGATATCTCTTCGAAGACCCGGAGGCAAATCATGTATAAGTTCTAGCTCGTCTTCACCACCCAAGGCATTCCATCTCTGCCGCTCAAATCGCCTAACCCTCTGTCTTAACCGGGAAGGTAACTGCCTACGTTTCATCCACCATTCCATATCCCTACACCGTATCTGCATTTTCCTTTTTTTCGCCATTACCGCATGCAAAAACACCTTCAAAATATTGTAAAGTAAAAAGCTTTTTAAAATCTTACATTCCATGAAAACACAATATCATAGAAAAGACATATTCTTGCATAGTTTACCTGAATGTTTCCTATCAACAGCGTGAAAAGTAACAAGCCACTTAGAACCATAACTATACTGAAAATAACCTCGAGCCAGTTGCTTGTGGGCTCAAGATCATTCGCAAATGTGCTGTAAAACGCGACCCCCAAAACAGATTCAGTATGTCAATCAGAGAATTTTTTTATATCCAAGATGTAAACCTTAAGCTCAGAAACAAAGCAATTACCTGAGAGTCATTAGGCCCCAGAAGATGGGGTAAAGGATCTTAACCGCAAGAGAGTTGCTGGAGATGACTGGAAGTGCCCAACGGTAGATACCATATCGGAATGGTCCGTTAGAGTCTAAGCACATAGGCTTATTGACCACACTGGTAAGGTTTCCAGATAAGCATGGATATCCAACTGTGCTTGTCGGTGACACAAATTGGTAACAGACCTCTTCTTTGCAAGCCAGACTCAGATTGCAGTTCCCGGTTCTCATACATTGTTGTCTTATGCAAGAAGCAACACGCTGTATTGCGAGAACATACCAACATCCCCCAGCAACCTGAAACCACCAGAATTTCCATAAACAACAAACTTTAATTTCATATCTTAGGACAGACCTTAGTAGTACTATATATATACACATGGGATTTGTTATATTGCATTTGTTTTAGGACCTGAATATAACCTATTGTTGCAGGACATTATATTCAGGCAGAAATACAATATCTAGCTTGAGAGGACTTACATGAGAAGCGATGAAATATGCGATGAGATTAAGAGCAAAACCCCACCAAATAGTTCCAAAAATGTAACCAGTGACCTTCTGCATCCTTCTCATCAAACAGATGCAGTGATAAATCTTGGGGAGGAACTGGAACAAGAATATTAGCAGCAGAATCGTCATTATCAGCTTAACCTTCTCTTCTCTTATCAGTTTCGGCACAACTAACCAAAACACTGCCTGCAAACAAGCAAAAACACAAAGTTCACATCTTATCTGCATCTCAAATCATGATTCATCAACAGGTAACACTTTCAAATGTAAATATGGGCTTTATTGATAGTAATAAAAAGTTTAGGGTTAATTTCATAATATTGGAATAGTTGGAAGGTTGTTCTGAAAATTCACCTGAGGGACAGGGAGGATGACGATAACATCAAACCAGAAGCCAGTGAGAGAGCGTGCGTAGTGAGACGCGATGGCGCGTGGATCCCAAACGAGCTTCCCACAACCAACGACAAGCGACTCTCTCGAGACGTAGGCCAGTCTGAATTGAAGCCACACGTGCCAAAGATGAACAGCATCGAGACACGTGCGGAGCACCGTGACCACCGCGGCGAACGCACCATCCATGTAAAGACACGCCGGTCCGGTAGTTCGGCCGATGGAAAGCGCGTAGAAGAAGAGCGGATCCACCGCTAAAGCCATCCCACGAGCTAAAAGCAACGCGCGGTTCCATCTCTGCACGCGCTTGCTCCTAGGATCGAGAACTTCACCAAACGGACCTTTGAGACGTCGGAATCTGGTTCGGGCTGGGTTAGGGACAGATCCTTCCTGGATCGGAACTAGAGAAGAGCCGGCGGAGGCACGCCACTCCGGCGCGTGAGCTTGATCGCAGCTAGTTGAATGGAAAGCTGGGACGCCTACTTGTGTGCAAGCGTAACACTCGACGGAGCTTAGCACCGGCGTCTCATCGCTGCCGCTGCTGCTCGAATCTCCACCGTTGATTTGGAGGTTACTGTTTTCATCGATCCCAGTCGTTTGTCGACGGAACTTATCGGAAAACAGTCCAATCCACCTGAAATATTCAAATTGTAATCAGGAATTAGCAATCTATCGCCAAAAATCATTCAGAATCATCTCACATTCGTTATATAGTACACAATTATGAAAATCGATTTCGTTGCTAGATGAACGATTTCGCATACTCAAGCGAGATTATAAGGAATTGCATGGTGACTTGTTAGCTATAGAACAGTTCAAAAAACGAGTGAATTTTCCGGGAAAAGTGTTTCTCGGGGAAAAATAATCAATCTCAGGTAAAGCTTGTAACCTCTGGGTAAACAGCAAAAGACACAAAATACATATTCAGAATTCGGGAGTGTTTTAGCGTGAAAGCACCATTAATGAACGAATATAGATATGAAAAAAAATGGGAATTGTGTGGTATAAAAACCTGAAGATGAAGTTGGGGTGAGAGGGCATGATTGAAATAGAGGAACCACCATGGGAGAGGGAGAGAAGAAAATTTGCAGGGAGTGATTGGGAGAGAGAAGAGTGATTTGTATAGAGAGGCAAAGCCGCAAGATTTGTGTGTGATACGTACGTCTCTTAGTAGGATTCGGTTTATTTGTTAGGGGAGATTCCGGTTTAATAACTAAAATCGAAGATCGAACTAAATCAGAAACCGAACCGGGATTGACAAGGGGGAGATGATGAGCTGTCAAGTGTCTGAGAGATGTGGTGGCTTGCTTAGCAAAACGGCCCACAAATAGACATTGAACAAATTGGATTCCGTACAGATCATGAGGATTGCTACGTTAAAATGGACCCATCATTTTAAATGTAATTTCTTTACGTTTAATCATTGAACTTTTAGATAAGTTTACAAATTTACTTGCTTTATATAGGAAGATGTCATAATTCTAACTCTATAAATACAGTAGAAGATATTTTAGTGAATGTACGATTTAAGCATATTATCATTTGATATTATTCATTAATTATACTTTTTTTTGTCAAACATTCATTAATTATACAAATAACAGATTTTCATGATAATGATTTTTGTCGTTGTCATTAACATTTACTGATAGATGTATTTGACTCAATTATTGATATATATGTTTGTTATATACTATATTTTGTTTGCCGTCAATTGATACTTGTTATATATGTGTTTTTATTACGGATTGAATACATGTTGACGTACGCCATATCCCTATGATATAACAACGGAGACATACGACCAGCCTAATCTCGTAATTAAGCCTTTGTTGATTGCAGATACAGAGATACTCCAGTTACTATAATGTTTTTTTGCAGCATAATACTCTCATTTTTTCAATTTTCATTATTGCTTACACTTTTTAAAATAAAAAAATTACCTACAGTTAGTTTACTAATATATATGATAAAATGCACTTTTGTGGTCATATATAGTACACACGTACCTGACAGTGAAGTTTCCAAAAATTTGACAGTCATACAAATCCATATCATGCATTAATAATTCGAGTGACGACCAATATCAGCGGACCACACACATCGAACACAAATTTCTATTTATTTATTTTTGGGTTGGATAAAATTCAGCGTTTATTGGAATAAATAACTAAGGATACAGTGCAGATGAATAAATGGGTATGGTAGATGAATAACTTTGTTCAAACTCATTCTAATATTGCATGTAGTAGAGGACTGTTAATGCACGAATTAAACAAGTACGGGTGAGTCTCTGGGGAAGGTGAAGAATCAATCTCTAATCCACGAGCTGAACTTGAAGCCGGACAATCGACGGGCTGAAAGGCTTGTTGCGAACTGAGAGCATAGTTGAGGGCGCTACGAGGCGATGCTGTTTCGAGCTGGTGGTTCTGGTGAGCTGGCTCTTCTGGGCGAGCTGGATGATCTTCGATGAGCGGACTTCTCTCGACGAGCCGACTTGTATCGATGAGCTGACTCTTCTGGGCGAGCTGGATGATCTTGACGAGGCGACTTCTCTCGACGAGCTGTCTTCTATCGATGAGCTGGCTCTTCTGGGCGAACTGGATGATCTGGGCGAGCTGACTTGTGCTATCCTCTCTCCAGGTCCCGAAAAACGTCCCCTTTTTCCCGAGACTTTCTATTCCTTATTTATACCCGTCCGTATAGTAGGGTACGCAAGGCGAATTCCCGAGAATGCCCCTTTTCTACGCAGCCGAACTCACATCCCGACTAGGCCGGGCTTCGGCCTGCTGGGCCGTTATTCCTTGAAATGGGCCGGTTGATTACTGAGGCCCAATTGATGTATCAACAAGGACTAAATATAAAATACTCCGAATGGTGGATTTGTAGAGGAACGTATACGCATGATAAAATACATAACATTTTTAAAAAATAATAGCGAAATTTTGGAATATTATTTTATGTACTTACTTATCGAACATAATGAAAAAGACAAAAATCCCATGTGCAATAATTCTTTTTTCCTTTTTTTTTTTTTGGTGTCCATGTATGCAAATTGGAAAGCAGGCGAAGAAGAAAAACCGTAGGGACCAAAGTTGCACAAAATGGCAAAGAAAACGTGACATTGATTTGTATCTGGTTGGTCGACATTCCTTCGATAGACTCTCTCAATTATCAATAAATAGAAAACCGATCAAATACCGATTTTAACCAGGCTTGGCTTGGAGATTTGAACACGACATTTTTTTTTTTTTTT
>Ga0041059_1001072_pt1 | contig 21760 bp, 16 predicted proteins | sample AraColnosormetaG_FD_56232 | JGI IMG/M metagenome (GOLD analysis project Ga0041059, IMG submission 56232) | Arabidopsis roots microbial communities from North Carolina, USA - Col MF nosort | ecosystem: Host-associated > Plants > Roots > Unclassified | place: USA: North Carolina | collected... | reverse complement strand
TCTTTTTTTTTTTTTTAATGACTACTATATAAAAATTGCAAAAAACATTATTAGAGCATTTTAATTTTTAAGATAATGATTTAGGATAGTATAAATATATTTATATAGCAGCCACTGTTAGTAATTTGTCAAAAACAATAATTAGTAATATTTGTTGTAGACTACCAAATTGTGCCAATTTAAAAAAAAAATGAAAAAATTGTGCCAATTTACTTGTCCATAGCTAATAAGATGTTATCTTTTCTGGTGCTAGAGTTCTGCTTCTTAAGTTTTTTTATTTAAGAAGATCATACAACATATAAAATGAATGTTGTTGTAGATCTTGATTTTATCCCGCTCTATTACAACTATTAGAGCATCATTAATTTACTAATGATTTGGGATAGTCTATAAAATCAAGAATCTAAAAATCAAAACATCTTGTAGATGGGCTTCATATCTGTTGGATTATATAACCCAAAATTTTGTTCGGTTCCCGCTGGCTTTTGATTCTCATTGAACGTCGCAAATAGAAATCCACTAATGCCACTCTTTGGTCTCTTTGGCGTCCCTTTACCGCTTTCCACATGTTTAACAAAATTGGTATTGTATATAGATGCGATATCTGGAGTCGTTAAGTTTCCGTTACCAGCAGATGGCCATCCAGTTTCTGTTACCACCATTGGTAAATCCTTCACACCTTCTTTCTCCATTGCCCATACGAACGCATCAAATATCACATCGAACATGTTTGTATAACCAAGTGGCCCGTCTTGGACCACGACCTTGTTGGTGTTGAAGATGGCATAGTCGAGCTGAATGTTGATAGGATCAGCAGCATATGCGAAGTAGGGGTAGATGTTGACGAGGATAGGCGTATTTGTTTGAGACAAAAACTTCAGCACCGGGGTAAGTTGTTCACGTGCTTGAGGCATGAAATCTCCGGCCGAAGGTGGATATGACTGGCCAAGGTTGGTCATAGCCACCGTGGTGCTGATCAAGATCGGGAGACTCCTCGACTTGACAATGTTGGTGAGAGATTTCATGACGGGTAGCACATAAGAGCCGATTTCCCCTGGGATGACTTCGTTCCCGACAGCAATGAACGTGATGTTGACATCAGCTAAGTAAGGCTCAATGTTGGTCACGAACCAGGTGTTAACAGCTTCTTCGCTGACCGAAAGAGCCTCTAAGTCTTGGTTCTTCACGTCTACCATAACTCCGATATTGCGATTCCCTCGAAAGGCGTTAAGGACATCCGTAGTTGTGTCGAAGATCCGAATATTGGTAACACTTAAGGACTTGTAGAGGTTGATAACTTCAGATGGAGGCGGGAGGTTGTCTCCAAGGAGGCCGTAGTTCAAGCCAATGTTTGTTGCTGCGTCTACAAAGCCAACATTGCTGTAGTTTAACAGAAATGCCACGCACAAAAACTTCAACAAGAACGTCTTTCTATGACAATCCATAATTAAAGGCGTGCCTGCAAAATAGAGGATAAATTTAATATTTTAGTTTCAAATCTTATACAAGTTTTTTTTGTATGTATGTCTATATAGAGACAGCAGATGATCATACTTGTATGAAGAACGGGTACGAGGGAAGCAAACCAAAGATGTTTGATGTTTCTCTTCTTTTCTTATTCGTTGCAAAACAAAAGATTGTAGATGCATGCAATTTATATCCATAGTTGAGATATGCTTTCTATTTTATTAGTACCACTAAAATAGTAATTTTTTTTGTTATAGTTAAACTTTTCGTGTCTATCTTTTTTTGGGGGCATAGTTTAATTGTCTATTATGCCTATTTTCAAATTTGCTTTCCACTATTTTTGCTCTATACTTTTCAAAAATAAACTACATTTTATCTAGACGTATGTAGCCCCCTGACATTTTAAAATTATAAGAATTACACCACAAAATTAATAATATTCTTTACACTCGAATTTTTATGTAAAGCTTTGATTTTGAAAATAGTTACCATATACATATGTCATTTATTTACATTTCAGTGAAAATATTTTGCTCCATTTATAAATTAGTCATTTCTATAATCTATTTTAATGAGATAAAAAAATATAAACACGCTGAATAAATTTCTGTGGAAATGATTTACTTGGGGGAAAAACAAGTCTTCGAAGTTCGAAATATAACGTTATCAAAAGGCATCTTGAAACTGGGCAACTTGCTTCTTCTGCATATTAAAGTAATATATCTTTAGTCTTAGAAAATGCCAAAGCAACGACAAAGTCAAGATCGTCGTTGGTCTATAAGAAGCAAAAACGCTCAACAAATTCAAGATCCTCTAAACTCAAGTAGAAACAATGGAGAAGCCAAAGTTCAAGACTGTCCAAGAGGTGGTTGCAGCTGGCGAAGGACTGCCGGAGAGATATCTCCACGCACCCACCGGAGACGGCGAAGTTCAACCTCTTAACGCAGCGGTACCGGAGATGGATATTCCGGCCATCGATCTGAATCTTCTCCTCTCTTCTTCTGAAGCTGGTCAACAAGAGCTGAGTAAACTTCACTCGGCACTCTCTACATGGGGCGTTGTTCAGGTTTGACCCTCTTAGTGATTGATCAGAGTAATGAAATCTTGTAGAAGTTCCGGTGAGGAGGTGATATCATGGAAGTTGGTTTCTTATCGATGCAGGTGATGAATCATGGAATTACAAAAGCGTTTCTTGACAAGATTTACAAGCTAACCAAGGAGTTCTTTGCGCTTCCGACCGAAGAGAAACAGAAGTGCGCGAGAGAGATTGATAGTATCCAAGGATATGGTAACGACATGATTCTTTGGGATGATCAAGTTCTTGATTGGATCGACCGTTTGTATATTACTACTTACCCTGAAGATCAAAGACAACTTAATTTCTGGCCTGAAGTCCCACTTGGATTCAGGTAAAGTTTATTATACCTTTTCAGTTTAAACAGCATCTTTGTTCATTGAGTTTGGTGATTTTGACATATTGTTTGTTTAGGGAAACTTTACATGAATACACAATGAAGCAACGGATAGTGATTGAGCAATTTTTTAAGGCCATGGCTAGATCTTTGGAATTAGAAGAGAATAGTTTTCTAGACATGTATGGAGAAAGTGCTACGTTGGATACTAGATTCAACATGTATCCACCATGTCCGAGCCCGGACAAGGTTATTGGTGTTAAACCGCACGCTGATGGCTCGGCTATCACTCTTCTCTTACCCGACAAAGATGTCGGAGGGCTTCAGTTCCAGAAAGATGGGAAGTGGTATAAAGCTCCTATAGTCCCTGATACAATTTTGATCAATGTTGGTGATCAAATGGAGGTAATCAGTCACCTACATATATGAATATGATTTTGAAAGATTAATTGATGTAGATTTGACATAAATAAATCTCTATTTCTCGTGTGTTTTCAGATAATGAGCAATGGGATATACAAGAGCCCGGTTCATAGAGTGGTGACTAACAGAGAAAAGGAAAGAATATCTGTGGCAACTTTTTGCATTCCAGGTGCAGATAAAGAGATTCAGCCTGTGAATGAGCTTGTGTCTGAGGCAAGACCAAGATTATATAAAACAGTTAAGAAGTATGTGGAGCTCTACTTCAAGTACTATCAACAAGGCCGAAGACCTATTGAAGCTGCATTGATCTGATCACACTTTTCAAGTCTCATTTATTGGTTTCACAAATGAATCTGTTTCTTTCGTTACTTGAGATCCTTTATAAGAATAAAACTGTTTCCTTGTTTGTTGGAATGTGAGGCTGCATTGTGTTGCAATTCTGAGACCAGAAATATAAGTCTAAAGTTGATTTCCATATTCAGTTCTAACACTAAAAACAGAGGTTAACCCAAAAACAGAGCTCAACACTAAAACAGATAAGTAAAATTATTTTTGCATAGTTGTTATATACTACTGAATATTCTTTTGTTAATAATTCTAGGTTTATATTACTTTTCGAGGACCTTGAATATTCGAATCTTTTCAAATCGAACATTCCAAAAATAAGTCACGATTCTTACGGCTGTCATCATTGGACAACCAGTCTTCTCTGTTTTTCTTCCATGATTCTCTCTTACAACATCAATCGTTCACCCAAACACCCTTTCTTTCTCTGTCTCTTTCCTCGGAAATTTCTCCTTCTCCGGTGTCGAATCGCCGAGGGAAGGTGATTTTTCCGGGAAAGTCTCCGTTTTGTTTCACCTAATCATCTCAAAGACTCGTCCTTTATAAATGGCGACGACGGTCATGGCCCTTGCAGAGAAAGTACTCGAAAGAGTTTACGGAACTTCCAAATCCGCCGTTTCCGTAACAAGCGGCGACGGCGAAAAGACTCACCGTCATACCCATCATCACATTCACCGTATCAAAAGCTACGACGACATCGACGAGGATGAATCATCATTGGAGCTTATCCAGATCGGTGCTGAGAGGACTAAGAACGTCTTGATCCTCATGAGCGATACTGGTGGCGGTCACCGTGCTTCCGCTGAAGCCATTCGTGACGCTTTCAAGATCGAATTCGGAGACAAATATAGAGTAAAAAGAACAATGCTGAGAAATTGTAGTTTATTCTCACCCTAAAAGGATTGGTTTTTGATTGAGAATTGTATGGTTTTGACAGGTAATTGTGAAGGATGTGTGGAAGGAATACACAGGGTGGCCATTGAATGATATGGAGAGATCATATAAGTTCATGGTGAAGCATGTTCAGCTATGGAAAGTTGCTTTTCACAGCACATCACCCAAATGGATCCACTCTTGTTATCTAGCAGCCATTGCTGCTTATTACGCTAAGGAAGTAGAGGCTGGTTTAATGGAGTATAAGCCGGAGATAATCATTAGTGTTCATCCTTTAATGCAACATATTCCATTGTGGGTTCTTAAATGGCAAGAGCTACAAAAGAGAGTCCTTTTTGTTACTGTCATTACTGATCTCAACACTTGTCATCCTACTTGGTATATTTTATTAGCTTGGTTTAGACTTTGAGAGAAGAAGGTAGCTGCAAAGTTTGATTTTTTTAATCTTCTGTGGTTTAGGTTTCATCCGGGGGTGAATAGGTGCTATTGCCCGTCTCAAGAAGTGGCGAAAAGGGCGTTGTTTGATGGGCTTGATGAGTCTCAAGTCCGTGTCTTTGGTTTACCTGTGAGGCCATCTTTTGCACGAGCGGTTTTGGTGAAGGATGATCTAAGAAAGGAGCTTGAGATGGATCAAGATCTTCGTGCGGTTCTACTGATGGGAGGAGGGGAAGGTATGGGTCCTGTGAAAGAAACAGCTAAAGCTCTTGAGGAATTTTTGTATGATAAAGAGAACAGGAAGCCTATTGGGCAAATGGTTGTTATCTGTGGACGTAACAAGAAATTGGCATCTGCATTAGAAGCCATTGACTGGAAGATTCCTGTTAAGGTATACATGATTTAAACAAACCCTTTTCCATTATTAGAGGTTCATAAGATTCATGTTTCATGGATATTGACTTTATAGGTTCGAGGATTTGAGACTCAAATGGAGAAATGGATGGGAGCTTGTGACTGCATCATCACAAAAGTGAGAGGAATTTGGTTTTTATGCCTACCTCTGTTAACCAAAATGTTCATAAAGCTAAATGTTCTACAAATCTTGCAGGCTGGACCAGGAACAATCGCTGAATCGCTGATTCGATCACTTCCTATCATCCTCAACGATTACATTCCTGGACAGGTTGGTTGAGATCTGCATTTTTAATGTTTCCTGCTCATATATATATATATGTATAATTCTCATATCAATTACACTTGAAACCAAACAGGAGAAAGGGAATGTGCCGTATGTAGTGGAGAATGGTGCAGGAGTATTCACAAGAAGTCCCAAAGAGACAGCTAGAATCGTTGGGGAATGGTTTAGCACAAAGACAGATGAGTTGGAACAAACTTCAGACAATGCACGTAAACTAGCTCAGCCTGAGGCAGTCTTCGACATTGTCAAAGACATTGATGAGCTCTCAGAGCAACGAGGTCCTCTTGCTAGCGTCTCTTACAATCTTACCTCTTCTTTTGCCAGTTTAGTTTGATGTCCCATGTTTATATTAACATGTCTCCCTTAGTAGTTCTTTTGTCTGTTATTTTTTCCTTTCCTTATATTCCCTAATTTGTTTATTGATTGAAGTTGTATGTATTATTTTTAAGCAAAAGGTTCATGATGTCTTTGCATTATTGTTAGCCATTAACAATATCAACAAGAGATTCTTGTTCATATAGAATCACATTACTATTAATTTTGTCGATATATTTCACATTATTAGAGACGGACTTACACATTATTAGTATATGATACATTTTCTTCTTATTAGTATATGATACATATTCACATTATTAGTATATGACACATGAGTTCCAGAGACTTAGGATCTTCCAAGCCATGGCTAAAACAGAGAACTAACCTTTTTGTTTCTGTTTGCGGAAAATTCCAGGCTCTCATTATTCTTTATGTATACAAACCTTCATTTACCCTGTTGAAGCCTTCTCATTCTTCATGATCATATGGAAAGATTTAACTTTATCTTCTCCAACGATCTCTCTAAGAATATCATCTTCAATCTTCTCAGCTTGCCACAGAGATGGATCCGCAACAAACTCCTCACTGAATATCATACACGAGACCCACTCTTTCCATGTTGTCCTCCTGTACTTGTCTTCCTCTAATGTTCCTCTGGACAAGAGCTGATAAACGTAAACAACTTTCTGCTGTCCCGGTCTGAATGCACGAGCTATAGCTTGCTTTGTCTTAGAAGGGTTCCATTCTGAGTCGAGCATGATGACCCGTGAAGCAGCGGTCAGACTAATCCCTTCTGCGCAAGCTGTGATCGAGGCCAGGAGGACTCGGGATGGGTTTCCAGGTTCTTCGAATTTGTCTATCACTCGACCTCTTTCAAACAGCTCAAGATCACCGGTTAAGGTCAAGATCTCTCTGCCTCTTTGCCACCTGAAAATGTTCTCAAACAGTTCGGTAAACATACGGATTGGCGCAATGTTGTGGCAAAAGATCAAGATCTTCTCCCTCTTGACCACTCGGAAAATAAGGTTTAACACAAACATGACTTTAGATCCTTTCTTTGCGTCGTGCTTGAGTTTTCCGATCTCGGAAAGTTCTTGCGGGTTGAAGAATTTTGTGCAACAGTTTGAGCTTGTGACCAACCACGGATGTATAGCTGCTAATGTTATCTGAAGCTCGACCTCAAGTGGATACCCAAAGTACGTCTTTATTACATCCTGAAGTTTCGTGAGTATCTTATGCTGTATATCCGTCGAGTTCATCACTAATGTATAGATCTGTAGACCTGGAAGAGCATCACCACTTCCACTTCCACTCCCTTCATAGTTATCAATGAAACCATTAGTCATATTCTTCAACATATTGAGACCTTGAAGGCGTTCATCTCCCACGCTTGCATCAATCTTCTTGGCAATTATATCGAGGAATAATTTACGAGCTCTATTCTCGAGCAAGTGAGGCGCCTTATTCACACCGTGATTGGTCTTGAATTTCTGATCTAACTCCATTAGAACCTCATGAATAAACTTTGGTCTAGCCAAACATAGCGTGTTGAAGTACTCGCAAAAGTTGTTCTGAAACAAAGTACCCGAAAGAAGTATTCTTAAGTCAGTACCAACTTTCATCAAGGCCTTACGTAGTCTTGACTTGGTACTCCTCGGGTTATGCCCTTCATCAAGAACAAGAAGCCCGGGACTCTCTCTTAGCACTTTAGCCATGTATTTCCGGTGAGCAAACTTCGAGTCTTCCCTCATCAAAGTCGTAAACGAGGTGTAACCCATTACAAGAACACTCGGATGAGCATGCCATTTCTGTATTTTTTCTAGGCAATCAAGAACATGCATAACATCTCGGCTCGGTTTAGGAACTCCATTGAACTGAACCGTTTTGTTCTGTTTGAAGGTACAATAGGTTCTTCGACCGTGGATCAAATGAACCGGAACTGGGATCTCCCATTTGATGAACTCCTTGTACCATGTGTACAAAGTTGTTTTAGGAGCAAGAACCAAAGGTCTTTTCCCGGGAAATAGCTTCAAGTAGCTAGTGAGGAAAGCAATGATTAGGAATGTTTTACCAGCTCCAGGTGAATGAGAGATCACACAACCACCTATGTTACCTGAAGTGGGATCCATAAGCGAGGGTTCCACAGATCCTGCTACATTTCTCCAGAGAAACTCGAAAGCTCTTCGTTGATGCACATGTAGTTTTCTCTTAAGCTTAGGTATTAATGCCCAAACGTTGTCACTTTCTTCAGCCGCAAGCATTTCTGAAGAATCACTTATCATAGAGAAATCTTTAGTCTGGGCTTCTTTGTGGCTCAACTTAGTCTTTATGTCATCTTCTTCGATATGCTTAGTCTCTATGGTCCATTTCTTATGTTCTGCCTATTCAAACCAAACCATGAAATATAATCATTTATTACAAGCCCAGTAACATTAACATTATGCATTTGTAAGTTGTGAGTTTCACTTACAAATGGTGCAGATACATCTTTTATCTCACTTCCTACATGACCACATAACCTGCAACACATCCCGATTTCTTCCTCCAGCCTATAATCGTGCTCACAACCACTTCTCGCCTTTTCGAAAGCCTCGTTATCCACTCTTACCTAGAGATTTTGATACACCACAACAATGGAATTAGCAGGCAAATGCTTGTATATAGTTTTAGTTTTAGTATATGCGATATCTCAAAGAGAATTGTACCTCGTTGTCATCGAGAATGTAAGAAGAAGCCAAGCATAGTTCCATTTCTCTCCATAACATTTCGTTCTCTGAAGTCTCTCCCTCACCATCCTCACTCAAGTTCTTTTCCATATCCCCATGCAGTTTAAATGCGAAATTCGTCTTCTTTAACTCCTCCCACTGGTCAACAACACTGGTAGGCTCGTCCTTGGCTGCAATTGTGGACTCAATGTTGTTCATGTATGTATCTATCAGCTTGTTATATGCACCTGCACTCAATGTTACTTTCTTATAGACCCGTGGTTCATCAGAATCCTCTGTTTTTGGAGCAACTGACCGCGAAGATCGGGATGTTCGTTTTTGAAACGACTTCACCTGGTTAGGACCTTTCCAACATAGATCAGCTTCCATCATCTCTTCCATTTCCGTCATTTTCTTCCCGTATTTCATGCCTTTACTTCGATACTTTTCAGTCTCATCAAAGTACTGGCTTCTTGAGAAACTACCACCCCCACCAAAACTGTTAGCATTAAGACCAAACTGTTCCAACGGTATAGGCTCAAACACCGGAGTGAAAGGAATAACCGAAAGCTCGGATTTCCTCTCTTTTCTACCAAATCCATGTACTCTCCTCTTGTCTATCACAACGATCTCGCCTTTTCGACTTTTCGGTTTCGCTTCTCGAGAATTAGTTTTCTTTTTCTTGATGAATAAACGCGATAATGGTATATACAAATCATCATTAGTATCACCATCCTCATTGTTATCGTCCTCGTCTTCATCACTCTCAACATTAACAGCACATTTTCCAAACTGGTACGGCATCATCCGCACCCAACCGTCAATTGTATCTGGCTCATAATCACATCCGGTGTAGATATCCGGTCTCACGTTTCTTCTTTTGGACCTACGTAGTTCCACTACCTCATCTTCTTCTTGATAATAATCGGTTTCTTGCTTTATTTCAAGATCTTGAGAATCATCCAATATATCTGCCGGATTAAACTTAACCACTTTTGATAACGAAACACCGTCTTCCAAAGTAATATTCATCGAACTCAACGTACTGCTAGAGCCTTCTTCATCTGTTACAATCTGATAAACCATCTTGGTTTGCACTGTTCTTATTTGAAACACAATGCTTTTCAAAGTTGAGGTAACAGTCAACCACGAAAGATCCGGCAAGAACTTTCCCAAAGACAGTCTTGTTTTCATCAAGGAAGTGCAGTCCTCAGAGAATCTCCATCTGTAGAACTGATCAGTACTTTGTTCCTTGTAAAACTTTTGGAGAATGGAGATTTGGTTTAGACCGATAACCACGGAATCTCTATTGATTCTCTGTTTCTCCGAGCCAATGCAGCCTTGGTCAATGTAAATTCTAACATTGATCTTGCAAGAGCATTCAGACTCATGAGGCTTCCTCTCTATAGAAACAATCCTCGCATCCACCCAAACCTATGCAAGAAACAGATACAGAGTATTTTGATGAGTTTGAAGATGCAGAGTATTTGAAGAATCAAATTCACGCGATTTCAGCTACATGTACCGGTTCCAAGTCATCCTCGTGGATACGATAGAGAACACAAACATCGATATCAGGCCGAAGGAAACAGATACAGTCGCTCAAAGCCGCTTTTCTTGATCTGAGACGAAGCCTTTGGAAAGGACGGATATCTTCCAACACATAACCATTCTCTAACAGACGTATTGTCATCATTCCATCTTCGATCCTCATGTATTCCACAGGCTTCCATGTACCCGAGCAGAAGAACTCGAAAGCTAAAGAGTAAGAACCGGAACATTGTTATCCATTAGTCAAAGTAATCCAGTCTGTACTTTGGCATTTCAATCCAACAATTTCCAACTTCTCAAAGTACTGAATGGTTTATAACTTTAAGTTCAGCTCTGTGGCTAACTTGCACTTAAATGAGAACAGAAGAAAATTGATATAAAGGGAAATGCACTTACGACATGGATCAAATGGATGCTTCAAATTGTAGAAACCTCTTTTCTTCATATTTTTTTATAACTTTTGGGCCAATCAACCAACAACATTGTTATGCGAAGATCCTACAACGGCAACATAAGTATAACAAACCCCAAAAGTCAGATGCCTATTTTTATAGCAATAACTCAAAGATCAGCAGAAAAGGACAGAACAGTGTGCTCTGCTCTGCTATTATGAGGTAACTTAGTTTTCAGTCTTATGCTTTTTTGATTGAGGGAAATGCTAAGTGCATATGTGCATGTAATCAAAATTTGGTTAAGAGTTATAATTGATGCTATATCTTTCCAAATCGCTTCACATTTCGAAGTCTAATCTTACATACAAAACAAGGAACAGAGAACTCTGCATATATGAAAACTTGATCATACACAACCAAACCCACATCGGATACACGAAAAGACTCAAATCTTACGTTAAGAATCGAAAAAGTTCACAAATTGTTAACATTTGTGTTTTTAGGTAAAAAACAAAACCCATATATTTTCCTGGAACAGAGAGTCCAGAAGAGGCAAAAAAATATATATTAAATCGGTCATCACTAAAGGCTAAAAGCATCGTTATCAACAAAACCCATATATCTAAAGAACACAAAAATAAAATAAAAATAAAGAGTATTTGATGAATAGGGTCTGATTCAAAAGCAAACGATCATGATCTAGAAAGCAGAATCTTGAATCCCAAGACAACAACAAGACTCAGATTGAACTGAAGAAAAGATGATCGGACCTTGGAAACAAAACCAGATTGTGCAGTGAAATTGAATACCAAGAGCTATATAATCTACTATTCCATGATTCAAGAAATATGTAGAGAAAAAGGACGGAGAGTTCAATACCTCCTCAGTAGTTATTTCAGAATCTTGTTGGCCACTGTGAATATAAATTACTTAATAAAGATTTGCATGAATTTTGTTGTATACAACAAACAAAAAAGAGTGAGTGAGTGAGAAAGGGAGTGTTGGCAAACGAACCGGACAAGAGGAAAAGGTTCAAGGAGAAAAGGTAATTAGAAAAATAGACGGCTGCGATTTGCTATGTTTTATCTAGAGGATAAAAATAGACGGCTGTGATTTGTTACGTTTTATCTAAGAGAAAAATAGACGGCTGTGATTTGTACGTTTCATCTGGAAGAGAAAACTAGACGGCTGTGATTTGTTATATTTTATCTGTTTAGATAGATTTTCTGTCACAAGAAAAGTTATATGAAACTTTTGTGGGGTCCACGGTGGAGATATGGCGGTAACTCTTTGACAGCGAGTGTTGTAGGGAGCCTAAGTAGGTTATGATGACCTATAACTTAGGTAGTAGTTGTACAACGTAAAAAAAATTGAAGGCTGGAAGGTAGCTTTCTCATTCTTGATATTCTTTTAGCTGTAGATTTCTACAACCAAATAAGCCTTTTGTATGCTACTCTTAAAGAGTTCTGCACACCCACCACTTGCCCAGTTATGAAGGCTGGAAGGTAGCTTTCTCATTCTTGATATTCTCATCCATCAATTCAAATCCAAAGCTTCTTGATCGTAAAACAATATATAGTTGTATAGCACAGTATCGATCTTTCTCGGTCTTATTGTTTGCAGATATGAGTATCGATGGGCAGATGGAACTACTATGGTTTCAGCCCCTGAATATGTTGAGCTTCTCATGAATTGGATTGAAACTCAGATAGATAACGAACACATCTTTCCGAAAAAGACTGGTATTTGTGAAGATAATTCATAGTTTTAAACATGATCATGAAGTTGGTTTTTAGTTTGTAACACTTGTTTCTTTCTTTCCCATTCAGGAGAACCATTCCCTCCAAACTTTGAGGATTTCGTGAAGCGGATTTTGAGAAAGTTGTTTCGTGTCTATGCACACATCTATCATTCTCACTTTCCTAAGATTGTCACTCTCAATGAACAAGCTCATCTCAACACTTGCTTCCACCGTTACCTTCTCTTCGTATCTGTGAGTTGATTAATCTTTCTCTAAATCATGATGAGTACTTAGGACTGTTCTCATATAGCGGATGGTAAAAGTTTGTATATTTAACGATGATGCACGATTTTGGCAACATGCAGGAGTTCCAGTTGGTTGATAAAGAAGAAATGGTTCCTATTCAAAAGCTCGTGGAAACTATTTTGAAACCATAGAAAACTCTTCGTGTTTTCAGGGGGAAAAGGGATTTTCATATATCCACTAATAACATCCTGATGAAGTTTATGATATATGTAATAATGACTTTGGCTTTTACAAAATGACTTTGGCTTCTATAATAGGTTGATCTTGTGAGGTTTCAATCAATAAACAAGATCAGCATCAAATACCAACAGAACCGCTCTTTAACTTCATTGTACAGAAACAACAGGCTATTTTTTTTCCCCTCTTCGTTGGCTAGTCATTGTTAATCACAAAACCAAGGGATGTCTTGGTGTTGTGTAGAAGTGGTTAAGTAAAAATGAGTATAGACTCAAATTCACTTCCAAAGCTCTAGGTGTTAGTTTTTTTGAGCATTAGATATCAATCAATTTAATCTCGGGTTATCTCCTATTAGCAAGCATGGATTCACTGTTAAGTTAGATGCGGATAAGCATGTCCTTAGCAAAAATGGGACAACAACAGAGTGCTCTGCTCTTATGCTTTTTTATTATCATTGAGGAAAATGCTAATTACATCTGTGCATGTAATCAAAATTTGATTAAAGAGTGATAATGATGTTGCTCTACCTTTCCAAATCACTTCACATTCGTTGATGAAAAAACACTAAAAACAAAGTCTAATCTCAAATGCACACACAAGGAACAGAGAACTCTGTAAATATGACTATTTGATCATACACTACCAAACCCACATCGGATGCACAAAAAGACTCAAATTTTACATTAAGAATCGAAAAAGTCTCACAAATGTTACATTTAATTTTCTTGGGAAAAAAACAAAAATCCAGAAATTTTCCTGGAACAGAGAGAGTCCAAAAGAGGCAAAAAAATATATTAAATCGGTCATCACTAAAGGCTAAAAGCATCGTTGTCAACAAAAACCATATATCTAAAGGAGCACAAAAATAAAATAAAAATAAAGAGTATTTGATGAATAGAATTTGATTCAAAAGCAAACGATTATGATTAAGAAAGCAGAATCTTGAAGCCCAAGGCAACAACAAGACTCAGATTGAACTCAAGAAAAGAAAATCGGACCTTCGAAACAAAAGCAGATTGTGCAAGTGAAATGGAGACCAAGAGCATATAATCTACTATTCCATGATTCAATAAATATGTAGAGAAAAAGGACGGAGAGTTCGATACCAAACTAGTTATTTCAAAATCTTGTTGGCCACTGTGAAGATAAAATATTGAATAAAGATTGAGAAAATGTCGGAAAAACATCAATTTTTAAATTTGGGACGAAAAGACTTTGAATTTTCAAAATGTCATTTAAGTCATAAAGTTATTTTTGATTCTTTGATAAGTTTTGTTAACTGGATCATTTCAGACATGCAGTGAAATTTCCATAAACAGAGTTAACTTTTCGTTAGAAATTTCTGTTAAATCAAACGATGTCGTTTATGAGCTTATAACAAAAGGACGTCGGTTTAGATAGACGGCTGTGATTTGTTATATTTTATCTGTTTAGATAGATTTTCCAACACAAGAAAACTCTTTGACAGCTGAGTGTTGCAGAGAGTAAGTAGGTTTAGGATCCTATCCTTCAATATAAAAGATAACTTTAAGTAGTAGTAGTACAGTGAACAAAAAAAAGTAGTAGTAGTACAGTGAACAAAAAAATTGGTCACAAAGCCGGATAGGTGTAAGAAGTAAAGGTTTTCATCTGCAAAAGAAATTGAGGTATTACAATCATCTCACTCATATCATGCATCGTTTTCGTTACAAATCAAAATTATTGTTTCTGACAGTGTAATCTAGTGGCATATCTAAAAATTATATTTTAAATGACGAAGTGCATCTGAAGTATTATATAATTCCAAATCATCTACGTTTTTACTGTTTATTGAGATTTGTTTCGCTTTGCTTCGAATCTCGTTTTATTGGAGGCGATACTAAATTCGTATAACGAAATCACCAACCTTTTCACAGTTTTAAATTAGTTTTTAATATAAAAATTGAGAGATAAGTGTTATTTCTCTTTTTCTTTTACGTAGATATGCCAGTAAGTTTGAATCTAAATCGCTTCACACTCAACTGGTTCATTGCTTCGAACCTTCTTTTCATTGGAGGCAATACTCAATTCTTATAATTAAACCACCAACTTTTTCATAATTTTCAATTCGATTTTCTTTGATAAAGTTTTGACAGATAAGTGTCATTTTATTTTCCTTTTAATTACCTAGATCTGCATGTAGTGTGAATCTAAAACTCACACTCAATTGGTTCATTGCTCCAGTGAAAAATTGGCTGGAGAGTGATGGACCACAAACCTTTCATGTGGTACTCTTACCAATCCATAAACACACTAATACCCAATAACAACAAAACTTTGCAAATAAAGATAATACCAAAAAAACAGATACCATTATATATTACTTCAAAAGGAAATGGAAAAATTTCATACTATATAATAAATTCATGTTGTATTTATCTCTATGTAAAAACAAAAAACTTAATAAGAATAAGTAAATACATGTAACATCTTTTTTTGGTCAGATATAAGCTTACCTATACATTTTTCTTTGTAAAAGCTACACAACTTTGCTAATCAATAATATTTTGTCCACAATCTTATTTTTTTCTACTAATAATTACATTATATTTTTCTCTTTCCAAAATACCTAAAAGTGATATATCTCTAACTATTGTTTATATGAAAAGTTTAGGTTCTTGAGAAAGAAAGAAATCCATTAATTTTTTTATATATCAATTAGTCTTTTCCTAGAAATCAAGTATGGGAATCCACCTTCTTTATACCGAAACAAAAAATAAGTTTAAGGAAAAACTTGAAAAAGTGAAACATTTTCTTTTGTTTAGAACAATTTCTTTCCATAAACATAAACGCCTTATATGACTATTTTGTGAGCTTGCACCTTTTTTATTATTATATATATTATATATAAAGTCAGTGTTCAAAATATTCTATGAATTGGTCATGTGTATGTATGTGGGTATTATGATAAACCAATAAACTACATGAAGAAGTATTTCGATCAATTACACCAAAAATTTGAAAACCTTAGAGCTAATAATGATTTGTTTTATTTTTGAAATTTAAATTGTATACTATTTATTGGTAACGTCTTCGCGTTGGACTTAAGAAAAAATGTTAGTAAAAAATGCAATCGCCTGGTAGAAGATTTTTAAACATATAATCCAGACGTTGATTCTTTGATTTTAGGTTGATCAAGCTTCGGTTATTTCTGCAAGTTTTCGTCCTCTGCCTCACTCTCTCTCCAGACATGGGTGGTTTTTTGGTTTTAAACAGCAGGTATCTTCCAAAGTTTCAATACATTTCTTTTTCATTCTCTCTGTTTTTGTATTAGTAAACTTTGTAATGTATTTTAGGTCTCAAGTTTACAGTTTGTATTGCTTGTTGATGGGGCAAAGTCCAAATCCTGATAATCCCTAAAACTTAGCTTCTCCTTACTCTTGTGTTGTGTTTTACATTCAAACTACAACATGATGGATGATCATATTTTTTGTCTTACAGTAACAATGTTGTGAGGACAGTTCCATCAAAGAAGAGGAAACATCCTGAATATAAGAGCAAGGTTAGTAGTATGGTTTAAATTATGACTCTGTGATCACATTTTTAAAAATTGTACGTAAAATTCTAATAAAACTTATAGGGATCTCAGATTCGCGAGCTTATCTCAGGGATTAGGAGTGACAATCTCAGAGAAGCTGTGAGACTACCTCAAGGTGTAGACATTAACGAGTGGTTCGCCATGAACAGTTAAGACACAATCATTATCATCCATAGTTACTTTTTCCAAACTCGAGTGTTTCTTCTAAATTTGTTCTCGTGTCTTGTCTTTTAGCTGTAGATTTCTTCAACCAAATAAGCCTTTTGTATGCTACTCTTGAAGAGTTCTGCACACAGACCACTTGTCCAGTTATGAATGCTGGAAGGTAACTTTCTCACTTTTGATATTCTCATCCATATCAATTCAAATCCAAAGCTTCTTGATCGTAAAACAATAGTTGTAGCATAGTATCGATCTTTCTCGGTCTTATTGTTTTGCAGATATGAGTATAGATGGGCAGATGGAACTACTATAACTAAGCCAAAAACGGTTTCAGCCCCTAAATATGTTGAGTATCTCATTGATTGGGTTGAAACTGAGATCGATAACGAAGCCATCTTCCCGAAAAACCCTGGTATATGTGAAGCTGATACGTAGTTTTAAACATCATTAGGTTGGTTTTAATTTGTAACACGTGTTTCTTTCTTTCTTATTCAGGAGAACCATTCCCTCCAAACTTTGAGGATTTCGTGAAGCGGATTTTGAGAAAGTTGTTTCGTGTCTATGCACACATCTATTATTCTCACTTTCATGAGATTGTGGCTCTCAACGAACAAGCTCATCTCAACACTTGTTTCAAGCATTTTCTTCTATTCGTATCTGTGAGTTGATGAATCTTCCATGGAATCATTTTGTGTTCTTAGGAATGTTCTCATATAGCTGATGGTAAGAGTTTGTATATTTAACGACGATTTTTCGGAACATGCAGGAGTTCCAGTTGGTTGATAAAGAAAAAGAGATGGCTCCTATTAAAAGTCTAGTGGAAACTATGTTGGACCAATAGAAAACTCTTCATGTTTTCAGGGGGAAAGGGATTTTCATATATCCCACCAATAACATCCAGAAGAAGTTTATGATTTATGTAATAATGACTTTGCCTTTTACAAAGCGAGTTGATGTAATGCAAACTATTATTGATCTTGTGAGGTTTCATTCATTAAATAGGACCAGACCATAGCCAAATTATGTCTTTAATGATGCCAAAAGGCTGTGTTTTGGAACCAGCAGAACCTCTTTTTAACTTCATTGTTCAGAAACTACAGGCTATTTTTTCTCTTCTCGTAGCTAGAAATTTGCAGAGCATAATTTTGCTAAAAGTCCTCTGATATATCATGTGAGGTCTTGCGAGAATTCAAGAGAATTAATATCAAGGCAGGTGGTGTTTGATACAACAAACTATGGATATGGATATGGGGAGGTCAATATGATGTCTATCATACCAGAAATCAATGATGATGCTTGGAGTGTTATGGAGTCAAGTTGGGAAGATCTTAAAAAGTGGAAAATGAAAGGAACTCAGTAGTCAAACCAAAAACTAAGTGAACTAATGATGTGAAGAGACTCTCAGAATTCATTTCCAAAGCTGTAAGTGCATATAAATAACTAAAACAACATCTATCCTGAAATAACATATAAATAACATCAAAATAACTCCTTAGGTAAAGACTGCATCAAACACACCTATGCCATTTTATGATGGACTGCCTTCTTCACGACTGAGTAAGAAGCTGAGACTTGGTTTCTCGTGGATCAATTGAGAAAGCTCAATGTCATTTACATCACTTGCTGCATTGATTTTGATAAATCCTCCACCGCGAATGGGATGCTGTGTTTTGATTCATTGCCTAGCGTTAGTTACGGAAGCTTATTAAAGAGATTTGACCACTAAATTTTTAGATTACCTCGAGTCCTCGGCCAAAAGGGACGAACCGGCATGGTTCGAGTCCACCATGACTTTACTATTTTGTTAATTTTCTAACGGATCCTCAAACTTACATTGTTTGCTTTCATTATATTTAGGTAACTTCTCAGGCTTCCCACAATACGTTGCCAATGAACAATCCGTTCTTTTGGGTTTGAGAATGGCCATGGTGCCTGTATCATGTAAACATGTCTTATACACTATATTGACAAGTAAATGACATCTAACCTAAATGAATCAGCGGATCTATAAATCGATAAACACAGACGTAATAAAGAAGACATTACCTGTTTACAATACTCAAGGTGAGGAAGGATCTCTTTCTTTAGATTATCTCTCATCATTCCATAAATCTTCTGGAGGAAATCAATAAGCTGCTTCTTGAAAAGCATTGCAGGGCACTTTGGTACGACTTGGCTTTGTCTATCCAGATAAGAGACTAGAACACCACTCATCAATCCCTATTTGGATTGTAAAGAAGACACAACATTATACAGGAATTGAAGCAAATAAATGTTAAGGAAGATAATATTTTTATATAAATTAGATTTGCAGCTTCTTACTTTGGACGATAGCATTGTAGAGCTTCTGAATGTGCGTTGCAGTACGCAAACTAACATGGCTGAATTAGATAACCAATACGCCAAAACCTCGTTATTATCTGAAACCTTGTAACTATCTGAAACCTGTAATGGAAGAAAACAGTTTTCATATTGATATTCAAAAACTTTTCAAAGTTTAGGTTTTTTAGAACATGTTGATTTAGTTGATAAATGTTTATGAACAATGAAGCAAGAAAGAATCAGCTTACTTCAATGGCGGAGGCTATTATTTTCACGATACGGTCAAAGATGTTGGTTCTTTCGACTTCAAAAGATCTCCAGTGAAGGAGACATTTGTAAATGACACATGCAGCAACAGGCTTGCCTCCATCATATCCAAGGTTTTGTGAGATGCACTTCACTAGTACTTCCTGGCTTTCCTGATTGACACCAAGCCAAAATTACATGAATAAATAAGTCTTTTTTTATTGACCTGGGTGATGACATAGTGACGATACTAGCACAGAGCACTAGGTTAGTTGATTACCGATTCACAAAGCTGATCTACTCTTCTTGTCACATTTTCAAGTTTTGTGGTCAGTTCCAAATTTCTAGCCTCTGCCAGGGACAAAGCTTTTCTCAAGTCTTCTGCTGCTTGTTGTTCAGACTGGAGCGAAGCCTGTAATGAAAAATGTTTTAAACTAACATATCCACTTCACAAATGGTGACATAGCGACGATACTAGCACAAAGCACTAGGTTAGATGATTACCGATTCACAAAGCTGATCTACTCTTCTTGTCACATTTTCAAGATTTGTGGCCAGCTCCGAATTTCGAGCCTCTGCCTCTGAGAAAGCATTTCTCAAGTCTTCTGCTGCTTGTCGTTCAGACTGAAGCGAAGCCTGAAATAAAAATATGATTTAAACAAACACATCCACTTCACAATATAAGTGGCCTAATCAACGTATATCTACTAACTTTTGATAGTGAATATATAAAAGGATGATCTCATAAGTTAAAAACAGATACCTTTAGAGCTTCCACCTCTGATGTTAATGAATTGAATTTTTCAGTATCCTCAGAATTCTCCTTAATGACTTGAGGAGCTTCTTCAATAGCTTTCCTTGCAGTCTCCTGTTCTCTAATCACATCAGCTTTTGCTTCTTCAGCTAGCAAGCACATTGCGTGCAAAGCCTCCTGTAGTTTTGCATATTCAAAAGCAACAACTTTTGCAAACGATTCAGGGTCTCTTAATGTATAAGTTGGGTACAAGAATGACAGACACTAATGAAGAGGGTTCTATGATAATGACCTGAAGAATCCTAGTAACAGCCTCAGTAAAAGGTTCCAAGTCCTGTGACATTTATAGACGATACCCAAATTGAAGAAACAATGAACAAACATGATTTCTTGTATACATATAATCATATGTAACAGAAATTGAGAAAACGAATTGATTCATAAGTTGAGCAAACGAAAGACGCTGCCGTGTTCATAAATGATCTGGAACATGTTGAGAGAGTACACATAAACATGTTGAAATAGTACATACATTATTCTAAAAATGATGAAACAGAACAACAATGAAGCAAGAAACAACCAACTTCAAATTTTAACAAAAGAAAAAGAAAAGAAAAGAAAAAGCAATCAACTTCAAATCCATATGTACCATCATCTTCAAATCAGAGCCACCCGCTAAGAAACGGCTTGAACAAGACGAGATTCACCAGTGAAAGGAGTTCGAAATTGAGAATCTACTACGAAACAAGCTACACGAAACCAGTCGGAGGATTACAAAATCGCCGATTTGGGGAGGGACTAAGTTGGGATATTCTTCGCTTGAAGTGCTCGTGAGTGACTGAGTAGGCTTAGTATTGGGCTTTGGTATTTGGGCTTTAAAGTTTTGGTCTACATAAAGGGTTTAACGATGATAACAATTAGGTCCCTTAGTTTTTTTTATTGGTTTTTAGTTTTTGGTTTTTGATTTTTGTAGTTTTTGATTTTTGTTGTAGATTTTAGTTTTTGCAAAATCATGAATGGAAATTTGTTTAATTTATAGTTTTCTACATATTAATTTTAAATGTTTATAGTTTTCTACATATTAATTTTAAATGTTTTTAAATTGTGTATTTTTTATATATATTTTGTGTTTAAAATAAAAATTAGTTAAAACTTCACAGAATAATGTTTTAGTTTTAGATGAAAATCTATGGAATAGGGTTTTACGTTTTTTTTGGATAGGCTAATAAGATTTTATGTTTGGATGAATTGGTAAATGGTAAAAATAGCATAATTAAATAATAATAGTAAATTAAAAAATAAATGTTACGTAAGTTTAATGTTCCAATATAAGACACTTTAAACGTAAGTTTAGACAATATAGGCACTTTCCAAGTTAGAAGCACTTTTCCTTCTTTTTGAAGGAAAACTTGACTTTTATACCCCTTAACTAAACAATCGAAAACAATAATTAAATATATATCTTAACCAAACAATTAAAAAAATAAAAGAATTTAGATACGTAGTTATTAATATAGACCATTAGATTGAAAAATAAAAATTAAGATCTATGAGATTAAAGACAATAAATGGATTAATTTTTTGATGTTATATATCTGATTAGAAAAAGGTATTTCTCTTCGTCTCTAGAACTAAATCTCTCTCTCTAAAAAAACAATTGTTTCTCCGTTTCTCCTTCCTGAAGATCGTTTTTTCATATATCCATAGTAGTTTAAAAACGAAGCAGAGAGATGTTGAAAATCGTTTCTCATGGAATTAATCGATTATTCTCTGTGAAGTTCTTTAATCCACACAACTTTCCTCATGAACATGATAATAGTAGTAAATGGAGGTTTTTCCTATGGTTACTCTAGA
>Ga0041059_1001071_pt1 | contig 21766 bp, 21 predicted proteins | sample AraColnosormetaG_FD_56232 | JGI IMG/M metagenome (GOLD analysis project Ga0041059, IMG submission 56232) | Arabidopsis roots microbial communities from North Carolina, USA - Col MF nosort | ecosystem: Host-associated > Plants > Roots > Unclassified | place: USA: North Carolina | collected... | reverse complement strand
TTTTTTTTTTTTTTTTTTGGTTAAAACACTTTTAATTATTTGCTGTCAGACCCCAGATAACGCGTATTTCCGAAAATTGGCCCGGAGTTATTATTATATGCTTTTACAAACCGACTGCAATGTTTGACATTAATACGATTGCTATTCATACTAATAAGAAAGTTTTGAAAATATAATTTATGAAGAAACATGTGGTTAGGGTATAATAAATATTAAATGCATCCGTCGAAGCTTCGAGTTCTTGGAAATGATTATGAAATTAACTAATGTTCTTTATCATCCATGAATATGATTTATCATCTTCAATCATTTTTATACAATTAGGCAATGGAAACTATAATACAGAACAGAGAATTTTATCAGTAGTCTGTCACTATAAGCATTTCGTTGTCCTTGTTTTTAATTTTAAATATCTATTTCAAGTTTTTTAATTGTCACTTTTGTCAACTAACAACATCGTTGTTAAACTTTTTATTACTTTCTTTGAGTGGAATTTTTTTCTCTTCTTCTTTCACGCTAAGTAGAGGCAGCCTTTAATTCTCAGCCTCCAAAGAAACGTAAACCTTGAAAATTAAACTTAATCAAGAAATATATGCACCACAAATTAAACAATATAACTTTGAACTTTCCACAAATTTGTGCACCACCACCATTCAATTTACATATGCTTTTTGCAGACTGTATAATTTCTTTCATATGATACACATGAAACAAAAACAAAAATCTGGATTCCGCATAAGATGGATACTCTCGATCTATGGATTTAACCATTTACAAGTAGGAATGATCATAAGACAAAATTGCAAAAGCAAGAGGAGAATTGTGTAATGGAAATAGAAGCCAACCTTTGTTTCAACAAGCACAAATATCCTCATGAGAGCAATCTTGGCCACCATCATCATCATCAGTGGAGTCAGATAATTCTTGGTTACTAGAGACTGTAATGATCATTACCTTCTCATCTGGTTTAGCTTCCTCTGGTTCAATAAGATTCTTCCTGAGATCACTGAAATCCTGGTTTTCATCTTTCATGGAGCTCTGAAGAATGGAGAAGCAAGTGAAACAAGAAAACACTAAATTGATTGCAAACAAGGAGATGCAGAAGATCACGACGATACAATTGTAAGCATCCATTCTTCTTGGAAACTGAGCATGATGGTTGTTGGTTTACAACAAAAACCAGAATCGTTCAAATGGAGAAATCAAAAGTATTATTCACTTGAAAAGTGATTTGATTCTCTGGTCCCCTACACAGATATATAAGAAGAAAGCTCAAATCTGAATGTTTGGTGAGCTTACAACAACAATCTCTTATAAGAAGCAAACAAAAAGGATAAAGAAAACAATATTATTTTTTTGGGTCTGCGGTGGAGAAGATTTTTCAACAGATAAAGGTGGCAAGCATGACAAAAGCATTTGTCTCTTTCTTTCTTTTCCCACCAAATTCATATAAATAAAGATATTATGTTTTGCTAAAAAAGTACATATTACTAAATTCTAAACAACTTCAAATAATAAGCAACATAATATGAAAGGGAGAGATCATCTTCTCTTATATATGAATTGCGTTAATTAGTATTGCAGAGTATTTGATTTTACCTGCACATTTTCAATCAGAGAGTCGCAATAGCATCTGAAGAGACCATCACCACCTGTCTATATCAGTGAAAGGTTCAGGGTTTGCGATTTAAATCTGAAGTATGACAAAAAACCATTTGTTTATAAAGATTATCTGATGTTAGCATTCAATATGTAGCTTGAGTGTGGATAATAATCTATTAAGGATTTGAAGGTTTCTTGGTTTGAAGTAAACATCAAAGAGGCCTTACTACGTACAAAACTTCATTTAAAAAGACATAGTTTGTGGCAATCCGAATTAGTAAACTAGACTTGTTCTTCGACTTATCTAATTCATAAATAATTTATCACAATAAGCTCACAACTTATCATTGACTACTTGCATTATGCAATCTAGAAATACTAAGGATTATAAAGAACAATTTGTTGAAGACAGCTATCAAATTTAAAAGCCATGAACAACAAAATATAGAATACAAAAACACTAATATATTTTTCCCAATTCGTACAACAAGAAACCTATAATATTGTTTTAAAGACATCTTTGCATCAACACACAATTGACATTTGATCAACCAAGTCAACTCTTTTTTAAAAACATGGCAAGATGATGATACAAGAACATGTCAAATAAGTTCTACAAAATACCAAAAAAAAAACAATGCAGAAAAAGAGAATTCAGATGAGTAAGGCAGAGAGATCATGTTGAAACAGAGAACCACCTGCAGCTAATAGCTGGGCAGTAGTTAGTCTCATATTCAGCCACTACTGTTTCATCATAATCCCAAATTGAGCTAAACAATAAAAATTTCAAAAGCTTGAAAAAATCATCTCTTTTAAACTCATGCATAAAAAGTTAGATATTGAAACAGAAATCCTTCGAGAAAAGTAAAACACGAAAAGATCCCAAAGATAAATTAAAAAATGACAAAGTTGCTTTAACTCATAAAGAACAGATATACCCGAATGTCAAAACTCGTCGAAGAAGCCAAAATTTCCTTTCAGCCATTTCGTCGAACACTTGATGGGCATTTTTCAACAGAGAGGATGATATGATGATGACCTGGGGCAGTTTCGAGAATTCCTTTTGACTTGGGTAATTAGTTTTGTTGTTAACAAAGGTACATAATCAGTTTCCGACCCGGACCATTTCGGGTCGGGTGGAGTGTGTATTTCTTTATTTACAACTGTTCAAAATAGTTTTGTTGTCAGACATATTCCTAACTATTTATTACAAAATGATCCCTACAGTTTCATTTATTATGATTTGATCCATGTAGGGTGATTTTATATAACATAATCACCATTTAGTTTGGTTCATTACAAATATTATTTTTTCTTCTGGTTCTTAAATGTGTGTACCCGTGGCAATTTCAAACTCAGAACTCATGACAAACGGTTCATAGGCACACACATATACAAGAACAAAAAAATGACAAAAAGGTCGAAACTTTTTTACACACACACAAAACCTATCCGAAGATGAACCACACATTCACACGTAACAAATAATCTATATTACCGGTAAAAGGCCGCGTAAACAAAGAAAGAAGTAAGCTACCTAGATAAAACCGCCATGGCCACCGGTTTAGGCTTCTTTAAGCTCTCCTTCCTCCTTAGCCTCCTCTCCGGTGGATCAGACCTATTAGGTCCCGATGCCGAATCCGGAGTCGCCCAAATTGGGAAGTTCCCGCCGTCGTGTAACAGAATCGAATGCCCGAGCTACGAGCTGGTTCACTCCGGAAATGGATACGAAATTCGCCGGTACAACAACACCGTCTGGGTTTCCACTGAACCGATTCCAGATATCTCTCTCGTTGATGCTACCAGAACCGCTTTCTTCCAGTAAGTGCAAATTTCCAGTTTTATCTTTTAAAATGAGGCTTTTGTTCGGATAAAGATTGAAAATTTTGGTATCAGATTGTTTGCATACATTCAGGGGAAGAACGAGTATCATCAGAAGATAGAAATGACTGCTCCGGTTATCTCTCAAGTCTCACCAAGCGACGGTCCATTCTGTGAATCTTCCTTCACTGTATCATTCTACGTTCCTAAAAAGAACCAGCCTGATCCAGCTCCGTCGGAGAATCTCCACATTCAGAAATGGAACTCTAGGTACGTGGCCGTGAGACAATTCAGTGGATTCGTGTCTGATGATAGCATAGGAGAACAAGCGGCGGCGCTAGACTCGAGCCTCAAAGGTACGGCTTGGGCTAATGCAATAGCGAAAAGCAAAGAAGACGGTGGTGTTGGGTCGGATTCAGCTTACACGGTCGCTCAGTATAACTCACCCTTCGAGTTCTCCGGTCGGGTCAATGAGATTTGGTTACCGTTCGAGCTCGATGTTTAAGCTCTGCTTAGTGAACCCTTTTTCTATACATTTGAATAAAATAAGAGGTTAATCTGTAAAGTGCAAACCTTTTTTCTGATACAAATTTTGCAGAAACAGGGGAATTTGATGAAATGAGATTGAACAATTTGCCCTGATACCAAAGAAACAGATGACTAAAGACAAAAAAAAAATCTCAGGGCACTCGAGTTAAGTATCCCTAAAGAGATCTCTAAACATATTTAATAAAAATCAGGGAGGTTCAAAAACAGAATCCTCTCTAGTCTCTTCTACTTACTACCAGTAACTGTAAGTTCTATCCTGATCCTGACCATTGTTAAATTCTGGGTTAGTCTCGTAATTTACATACATACTCTGATCGTAATAATCATGGGGCGGATACGGTGCTGGAATAGGATATAGTGATGGTGTTGCGTCCAGCACGACCGTGTTGTTGTGATTTGTTTCTTGCTCCACGAAATACCGGGTTTCGGGTTTGGTACCTGAGAACATTCTGCAAGCGACAGTGTTGTGTGGCGATGGCTCTACGTTGTGGTATACGTTGTTGAAGATGGCGAAAGGAGAAGAAGAGTCTACGACGTGGCAAACATCTGTGTAGTCTATGGTGCTGAAAGAGTCTCTGGTTGATTCTGTGGTGAAAGAAGCCTCGTCTGAGCTTGTGAAGAGAGACCATTCGCTTGATGATGACTCTGTGTTCTTGTGATCCGCTCTCGGTTTGAAGCGGTTAACAGGTTTCCTCTGTTCCTTCATCTCGTTTCTTGGTTGCGAATGGTGAACCGGAGCTTTTCCATTGTGCTCTCCTCTTTGAGGACGTGGATACGATCTGCAAAAAATGTATTTTAAGAATCCATGACCTCGGAATGCAGAAAAAACCATTATAAGTTCCAAACCGGTATTTTATTTTCTTACCTCATGTAGAACAACATGTAAGCTCCTTCTGACATAACTTGAGTCATTGGCACTGGATGAATCTGCAGAAAAAAGAAATTTGCATATGTTCATAAACCGTTTGGCTTGTCGCATAATGGAAGAGGAGGATGAAACTAGTTTACCTCTGAATCATCGATTCTGTACCAATTCCCTCTCAAATCTTTGACATACGAAATGTAGTGACCCGAGAAAGATGCGTTGAGAGTATCCAAGTGAACTATGACGGCGTAAAGCATATAAAGCGGAGGAACGTCTCCGGTTCTTGTCATGAAAGGAATCATGTCTAGCATTTCAGGAAAACTTATACATTTGTTTATTTTCCCGTATCTTCCTTCCTGCATACACAAAAGTTTTAAAAGTATTTTCAATTTTTTTTCTAAAGACAACAACAACCCAAGAGTAATATTTCGAGTCATCTTTAAAAGTAATTGATACCTGGAATCGCTTAAGAACAATTGTGAGAATGTTTGGTGCTTCATGAATGCTCAATTCTTTCCTCGCTCTAACATATCCAGCGCACCTTTTTAAACACATTTTCACAATATTACAGTCTTGTTTCAATACCACAAAAGGACAAGTAATTTGGTTTTTGGATCTAACCTGCTGCATCTATACATGTTTTCTCCGTCGAGATCTTCCGGTCTAGTAAACTGAGTCAAGGCATCTTGAAGAGATTCTACCCAACCGTATATCTCTAATGTGAGATCCATTATATTCTCGTATCTTTCTGATTCATGATCACACCTCAGGCATTTAACCTGGTTTTCCAGAGAAAGACGGGAGCAGAAACAATGAGAATGTGTAAAGTCAAAGTAGAGATAGATCATGAGCTAGGAGATTAAAACACCTTTGAGCGGAGACGTCCACCAAACATATGTTGAACTAAGGTTGTTTCTTGCAGTCTCGGATCCACTTTAGTCTCACCTCCAAGTCTCTCCAAACATATGGATTGCATAGAGGCAACCAAAAGCCTACATTTAAGTCAAAAGAATATCGTAATTTCATGAGATTTCAACATAGACGGAGAGATATAATCACATTATGTAGAAAGGATACACAGATATCTTGAAGGACTATGAAGAAAAACCTTAAGAACTCATGAGCATCTTCCTGACTCCCATCACCAATCTGACAATTTATACTTCGCATGTGTGAGAGAATTCTGCTAGCAGAAAGTGGACCTCCGGATTCTCTTAGCATCATTACATGTTGCTCAAGTTCACACATAAGGCACCAATCTTTCCCAGAACCTATAGCGAAAGAATAACATAGTTTAGTCAGACGAAGTAAACTAAATCTGCAAAACTTTATGCTACGAGATTAATTGGGAAAAGCATTACATGATCTTGAATGTGATCGTCGAAGCAAATAAGCAACGAGTGGTTTTGTACATGTTAAGGATTGCAAAACAGCGTTCGCATAGCAACTGGAGAAGAAAGATGATAGTAAATTTAGAAAGTATATAAATCAGTAAGGACATATATACAAAATGGATCTTGCTATTATAAAAGCAATCCTTAATTCTGTAGATTAACAGAATGAAAAGTAATTGAGACAATACCTGTTTCCACAATTTACAAGCCCCCTAGGTGATAAATCAAACACTTCACACTGAAAGAATTTAAGAAATTCCTCGTATGGAAAAAGCATCTGAAACATAATAGTTATTGACTCAGAAAAGTAGGAAACTAAAGATACAAATTGAAATAGTAAAGAGACGATAATATCACCAGGGAACTAACTTTCAGGTTCTTATATCGATCATCATGCTTTGTAGAATTTCTTAAACCCATCATCTTCATTATTCCCATCGTTGAGGAGATGCCATTGCTTTCTTCACTGATGCCAGTATCCTTAGACCGAACAGTCTCTGGATTATAGATACAAACATGAGACACTCAACAAAAGAATTCTAAGGTCGAAGCAAAAGTCAGGGACGCTCACTTGATACTGCAGCGACTTGCCCCTTCTTACTTGTCTCTGTGCATGACTGTTCTCCAGATTTGTTAATACCTGTTCTGGGCAGTGTTGCAGTTCTGGTCCCTATTTAATTCAATCCACATTAGAAGATGCAAATCTCAATCTGAATATAGAGTAACTTTTATTAGCTTATGTTATGGTATTAGGCCTCACCGTTTGAAGGATATTGTGTGTTTGGACAACCAAAAGAGCTTCTGACTCCCAAATTGTTTTCGTGTTTGTGACTTTCCTGCATACCACTTACAAAAGATTGTCCATTCATTTGCACAGCAGAGCTGTCAACAGAATGCCTTCTAGGATTTGTTTCTGCAGCATAACTGTTGCCTCTCGACTGCAAGCAAAATCACCAGGTTTAAATTCAAGCACAGTTTTGACTTTTGGCAAGTAAGCACAACAGATTTACTTCTGTTATTTAATACAGGGAGAAAAATAGTTCAAGAACTGGTTAGTGCTTACCTTATGTTTTATGTGACTCGTCTTGTTATCGCCACCAGCAGAAGCAGCTTCATCAGAAGAATCAAACACAGTAGCACTGTCTCTTCTACATGATTCTCGGTTGGCCTTGGAAGAATGTTGTTTTCCTACGCTTTTCCTCCCTTGCGTGTTGATTTGTGGCGTAATATCATTCTGAGAGATACCCAAGCTAGCAAAATCCACAGAGCTTTTTGAAGTCTTTCCCTTTGCTGCCTGCGTAGTATTGTTACTATACATTGTAGAATCCATGCCATGGTCATACAAAACAGAATCTTTCTCGAAGGAAACCCTCTCAGATGACGAAGAGCAAGACTCCACTGGGACACATTCATCTTTGTGAGCTACCCTCCAGTGAATTATTTGACACTTCCCGGAGCTACAAGCGTAAACAATCAAGACATTTATGGGTCAAAATGTCAGCAACTTTCATCGGCAAGAGAGCATCATATAAAAAGATAAAAGAGATAAAAAGAAAAACTAAGAAACGTTCTGAAATAATAATGACGTGGAAACATACCAGTATCTAACAGATTTACATCTCGAGCAACGTGTCTTAGCAGGACCAAAACACCTTGCACATACATGTAACTCATTATTATTGACAGGAGCCACAACTGTAACCCCACATGTAGCAGTCACGGAATCAGATCTCTGCTCGGCTACAGTTTCTCTCGCACCAGCGTCAAACTCTGCTCTTACAGCACCACCACCAGCAGAAACAGTCTTGGTCCTGGTTCTTTGAGCCCTATTCTCAGTAGCCACACTCTCAAATCTTACACCTCTATCCGCATTAACCACGGTCTCAGCTCTTAAAGCTTCTTCAGCTGCCATCTGAGCCAGCAAGTTAGCCCTTACTCTTTTTTCAGAAATGTTACTCCATTTTCCTAATAAAATGTAAGCTACCACAGGAAGTACAACCAAAACCAGGAACAATATTGGTATGTCCGCTCCCCTTGGTTCAAGCATGTCCTCAGACACGCATTCATGACCCGATCACAGCTCGTGAAAATCCCTTCAAATTACATGAATTCAGATAACCATAATCACACTCCTGATATGCGCCAAGATCTATTTTCAGGTCCAGCTTGTGAAGCTACTGAAGAACTCGGAAGATGGATAGCCCTGCATTTACAAATACCAATAGAATGAGTTCAGTTTATACTCTCATTATTCCATCATATTATACACAGATTCAATAAAGCTCAAGATGGTTTCCAAGGGAAGCCCAATTAAATCTAGTCTCCATTCATAGTTTTTCAACAAAAGCAACAAGAAATTATCTCTTAAGCTCTCAAATCTAACAAACCCCCAAAACTGAATAAAGCATCTCACTGAAGAACCCAAGTCTGCTAAATCCCCGATTCAAAGCAAAGTACTTGAAGATGAGTCTGAAAAATCCCAAATTTCAGGTATAAAACAAATCCTTTTCCAAGGACCTGGTGAGAAACACTCGCGATCCAACTAGTTACCCCAAATCCGTACAGACCTAAGCACATTATTCTACAGAGCAGCTCAAAAAAAAAAACTTCTCTAACCATAAAATCTGAGGTGCTTGAAAGTCTCCATTGCTCTCGAATCAAAGATTCCAGTACCCACAAACCCTTATAACAGAGTAGCTCAAGAACAAATTTTGACCACGATTGAAAAAAAAAACTAAGACACAAGTCGGAAGAAAAAGGAAAGAGCCGAACTTTAAGAATAAGAATTTGGGAACATACCTTAATTAACGAGCTGAATACAAAAGGAAGAAAAAACCCTAAATTTCTTCAGCCTTATCTTTTAGCTTCTCGTCGTCTTGAGAGCTCGGAAATAGATGCTTTGATTCCTCGAATGGGTAAGAAGACACAAACAGTCTCTTTGTCTATCTCTCTCTTTCTTCTTTCTAAAACACACTAGTTTCTCTCTCCTCGTCCCGTGTTGTTTATGCTCTTCGTTTTCACACTCCTCGCATACTCTGTCTCTCTCCGTCCTTCAGGATGCTGTTTTTAAATAAACTAATAATTAACCAAAAATATAGAAAGTAGATTATTAATAATAATTTTATAAGCTCATTTTGGGTAATAACCAAAATATAGGTAGACATTTAATAAATTCCGGAATACTATTATTTTATCACACGTAATTATGTAAGCAAATTGATAAAATTATTAAATGTAGTTGATTTTTTCCTATTCAAAATACCAGAAAGGAATTCTATACTCCATAAAAATAGTCTTTCATTGTCCTAAAATAATATGTCACATTAACAGTAATATTTTTATTATGGGATTTTTACCTTGATACCTTTGGACAGGAACATGTAAGTTTTATAAAGTATGAAAATGACTGTTGACGAAATCTGAAACTATGTAATAATGAATCTTCTAATAATTAATTTTACTTTTTCTTTATTTATAAAACGTCACGTAGAATATCAGTAAAAAAAAATCGAAAGCAATTATAAAAATCAGAAAAGGTACTAAATAACAAAATCTGTTATTGTCAAATCAAAAACGAATGGCAAAACACAAGTTCTGTATCTAATACATTTTCTTTCAAACAAATAACAAATACTAGAAATATGATTTTAAAATGTGACAAAAAAAAAAAGAAATATGATTTTAAAACAATTTGTTTTTATAAAAAAATGGTAAGCAAGTTGATGAATAAATCAGTCAAGCTCATCGACGAACGTGGCATGATCTCGTAATAGACATTCGTCACGTGGCGTTTAGCTATTTGATCAAAACATGTCAGACAAAGTGGGTCCTGCATTTTGTACGATTCATCTCAAAAGGTGATATCGAGTCTCACATCTCCAATCCTGACCGTTGGTTTATAACTCTTATTAGACGACTTTCAATAAAAACTTTAGGTGGGTCCCTCGTTTTTAGGGTTGTACTGTCACCACCTTTCAGTTTCAGTGAACGCTGCACGAATTTTAACTACAATTAGACGACTATTTACATTTCGATCCATAACTATTTTATTATCATATTTTAGACACTCAAGTTTTTAAATTGCCAATTATTCGCTCTTTCGGATTTTTTGTGGATTTGAGATGATCCCTGCTTCAATGGAGGAAGCTCACCAGCTGGAGTCGAGATCCGATGACCTAAGTCAACGGAGAAGCTACTGGAGATGGAGGAAGCAGGATTTTTTCCCGGAATTCTCTTTTCAGAGCTTCTCTACCTACAAATCAGCTCTCTCCGCCACTTGTCCACGCCTCGCCGATCGTCTTCTCTCTCGCTCTTCCGATGCGTACGAGCTCGATGCAGCCCGCCGCGAAAGCGAGAACCCTATGCGTCGTTGTCTCACTTGGTGGGACTTGCTCTGGCTTAGCTTTGGTTCTGTTGTTGGTTCGGGTGTGTTCGTGATCACGGGTCAGGAGGCTCGAGTTGGAGCTGGTCCTGCTGTTGTTCTCTCCTACGCTATCTCTGGTGTCTCTGCATTGCTCTCAGTTCTCTGTTATGCTGAGTTTGGAGTTGAGATTCCTGTCGCTGGAGGTTCTTTCTCTTATCTTAGGGTTGAATTGGGGGATTTTATTGCCTTTATTGCTGCTGGGAATATTCTTCTTGAGGCTATGGTTGGTGCTGCTGGATTAGGGAGGTCATGGTCTTCGTATCTAGCTAGTTTGGTCAAGAATGATTCTGATTATTTTCGGATTAAAGTCGATTCCTTTGCTAAAGGGTTTGATCTTTTGGATCCGGTTGCTGTTGCAGTGCTTTTAGTTGCTAATGGTATTGCCATGACTGGAACAAAGAGGACTTCTTGGTTGAATTTGATTACTTCCATGGTCACTGTTTGTATTATTGTGTTTATCGTCGTTGTGGGGTTTACTCATTCAAAAACCTCAAATTTGGTTCCTTTTTTCCCTTATGGAGCGAAAGGTGTGGTGCAATCTGCTGCAGTTGTCTACTGGTCATACACTGGTTTTGATATGGTGGCTAACATGGCTGAAGAAACCGAGAAACCTTCCAGAGATATTCCAATTGGTTTGGTTGGTTCGATGTCTATGATCACTGTGGTTTACTGTTTGATGGCTCTGGCCTTGACTATGATGGTGAAATACACTGAAATTGATGCGAATGCAGCTTATTCTGTTGCTTTTGCTCAGATTGGGATGAAATGGGCGAAGTACTTGGTTGGTATATGCGCTTTAAAGGGAATGACCACAAGCCTGCTTGTTGGCTCTCTAGGCCAAGCTCGGTACACCACTCAGATTGCTCGGTCTCATATGATTCCTCCATGGTTTGCTTTGGTTCATCCAAAAACAGGAACCCCTATTTATGCTACTCTCCTTGTAACCATACTCAGTTCAATAATATCCTTCTTCACCAGCTTAGAGGTTTTATCAAGCGTTTTCTCCTTTGCTACCCTCTTCATTTTCATGCTCGTGGCAGTAGCATTGCTTGTGAGACGTTACTACGTGAAGGATGTCACTCCTGAGGCCGGTTTGTTGAAGTTTCTTGGTTTTCTGTTTTTGATAATTGCTTCCTCCATTGGAGTATCAGCGCTTTGGAACTCAGGCGTTAAAGGTTGGATCGCTTACACAGTGACTGGAGTTATTTGGTTTATAGGCACTTTAGGGTTGGCATTGCTTCCGAAATATCGTGTTCCTAAGGTATGGGGAGTCCCACTAGTTCCGTGGTTGCCATCGTTTTCAATCGCCATGAATCTATTCCTTATCGGATCACTCGGTTATGTAGCATTCTTGAGATTCATTATCTGCACCATGGTGATGCTTTTGTACTACCTATTCGTTGGTCTTCATGCAACCTATGATGTAGCTCATCAGCCTTTGGAGGAAGCAAAGTTTGAGGGAGAGAGATAAAAGAATCGATCGTAACACTTCACTACGTTTGGTAAATTGTATAAATTCCCTTGTTTTCTGATGTGATTTCAATATTCTTCTATTAAAATGTACAATAATACTATCGATCTTGTTTTCGTGTTTTCTCATTCTTTTCATTTTTCAATGTTGAAACTTATTAACTTGTTGAACTCTGTTGTATTTGTTTCTATCTTGGAAATTTAAAATTGGAGTTGAATAAGGTGTTCTCAGTTCTCACACCTTTTTATTTAGCTACTTTGTGATTATTATACTTTAATGACCCGAGCTACCGGTAACCCGAATGCACGACCCGGTTAACTTCACCCAAAATTGAATACAACATGATAACTCAAGCCCAAAAAAGCCCATTTAACCGATTTATAAAAGCGGTGCTTCAGACAGATATGTGTTATAAGGAGAAGCCGAGGTTAAAATCCAAAGCGTAAAATCATAGCGAGAAATTTCCTTATTCCTGTGATTTTGCTGAGAAGAAGAAGAATCTCGAGGAGGAAGAAGAAACAGGCGACATGGGAGAACGGAAGGTGCTAAACAAGTATTATCCGCCGGACTTCGATCCTGCGAAGCTTCAACGGCTCCGGCGGCCGAAGAACCAGCAGATCAAGGTTCGTATGATGCTTCCAATGAGTGTCCGATGCGGTACCTGCGGAAACTATATCTACAAGGGAACCAAGTTCAATTCCCGTAAAGAAGACGTCATTGGCGAGGTAATTGAATCAATTGGTTTGGTTTCATAGTGTAATTTATTTCCTCGGATGCTTTTGCGTAATCTCTGTACCTCTTAGTTGATAGTGTTGATGCAGATTATTAGGAGTGTCTTCTAATTTTATTAGGGTTTCAGTTTTCGATAATATTGTCGTCGGTCCTTGAATTGAAACTAATTACGAAAACGATTCCAGATTTGGGGTTTTAGGGTTTCGAGAAATTGAGCTTTTATGATAGCGAACCAGTATAACTGAGTACCATTACCTTGAAGGCTCTTGAACCTTATATATTGCTGATTTCGTTTTTGGCCAAGGAGATGCCTTTCCATAATCTAGTTCAGACTGCTTGAATAGTTATTCTTCTTGGTGTTGTTTTTGTGGCGTTTATTCTAATCAAATTGTTCAGAACTTTTCTTTTGATGTGCAGACGTATCTCGGGATTCAAATATTTAGATTCTACTTCAAGTGCACCAAGTGCTCTGCAGAGCTGACTATGAAGACGGATCCACAAAATTCTGATTACATTGTCGAATCTGGGGCATCTCGAAATTATGAACCCTGGCGTGCAGAAGATGAGGTAAAGACTTTAGACATGTAGCTTTGAGCTTGTTTCCTCGTGCATGATATTGATGTACGCTTTTCTTCTTTACTAATTTACTTCTTTTTTTTTATTGCACAGGAGGTTGATAAGGATAAACAGAAAAGAGATGCTGAGGAGATGGGGGACGCGATGAAGTCCTTGGAGAACAGAACTTTGGATTCTAAAAGAGAAATGGACATTATAGCTGCACTTGATGAAATGAAATCAATGAAGGTATGACACAGCTGCCTTTTTGTATCTTCTACTTCCTCGCGCTCTCTCTTGAATTCTTAAAATGTGATTATATTTCATGATTCTGTTACATGCTGACATAAGAGTTTTGGGTACTGATTTTCTATTATTTTGATTTTTGCAGTCTAGACATGCTACTGTGAGTGTAGATGCAATGTTGGAGGCCTTGCAAAGAACAGGCGCTGAGAAGGTATGCTCCTGTTACTCGGTTACTTTTTCATATTTATGGCGATTTGATATTGTCTTCACAGAATACTGTTTTTAAGTTAAATAAGAAACAGAGATTTCAGCTTTCGTGTTTCTTGATAACTAAACCATCTTGTTGCTCTTTGTAAGCCTTCTATCGAAGTGTACCTCTGACAAAAGTGTTCTGTACCATTGTTATGTTAAGTTATTTCGTTGACTGAGCCAATATGGTTATTTTCTTTTTATTTTGACAGGTAAAACGAATAGAAGAAGAAGATGAAGCAGTTATAAAGTCGATATTTGGTGTAAGTGTTCATGTCATTCTTGCGTAAATATTGGTTCTTCACATGACATCTAGCTTTGCTAAACTTTTTCATATTTCTGTTTCATCTGAAATGCAGAAACAGAAAGAAGTTATTAGGAGAATTGCAGATGAAGAAATTGATGATGATTATGATGATGATGATATCGATGATTATCCCAGCCTTCAGAAGGAGAAGAAAGGATCATCGTCAGATCTTTCAAAGGTTCCTCTATCAAAACATATATCTTTCAGATTTCCCTCATCTTCTCATCATGTTTCAGATTTTTTGGAATCAGGACTAACTGTTAATTCTTTTATCTTTGATACAGAAGAGGAAGGCAACAGAAGTAAGTCCAAGCAACCCCACAGATATTTTGACTAGTTCTTCTGCAGGTGGGTTTTTTCAATCTTTCTTTCAAGTTTATCGACTTTGATTTCCTTTTTTCGGTTGAATAATGTTTAACGGGTTTCTCCATTTACGACCAGAAAATCCGAAGGAGCCCAAGAAACAAGCTATCAGCAAACAACCCTTTAAATCCGTTCACATAAAAGTCATCAAGAAGCAACCTCAACCAACTTCATCGTCAACTCCGGCTCCTGCAAAACCAGAGGAGAAGAAGAGTGATGGTGCGGCTAACACCAGTTTAGCCTCTTTATTCCAGAATTATGGTAGTGATGAAGATGAAGATTGATTGTTTTTGTTCTCGACAAGTTCCGCACTTTCACAGATCTCATATCACTGTTTTAGAATTCGAGCTCTTATACTGTCGATATATGTGAGATCTTTCAGAATTTTCAGAAATTTGTTCATGAAATTGTTTTTGCAATTGATTTGGATTGATAGTTAGCTTCTGATGAAGCGGACCCACTTACAAAAACTTCCAGGTAAATACAGCAAAATAAAAGAGAGAAACGGTGAGCACACCATTTCTTGAATGACACTCCACACAATCTGTAACTCACTTTTGCCCTTTCTTCCTCCACAACTCACCAAACATCTTCATCCCAGAACTCTTCCTCTTGCCACTTCCCAGTCCATCATCATAATCATCAGCCATTCCCGGTGGATCCATGAACCCAGCTGACGGGTCAAAGAACCCACCTGCATAATACTTCTCAGTTGACCCAGATCGATCCCGACCATTCATCTCAAACTCTCCAGAAAGAACTGCTGCTGCAGCATCCGCTGCCTTCCTCCACTGCTCGGTTTGAACCCTGAGCTTCTTCATCTCAGCCTCTAAAGCATCTTTTGCTTCTTCCATGGACTCAAGCTTCTCCTTCAGGTGAGCCGTCTTTGCTCTGCTTTCTTCTAACTCTTCCCCAATCCTACTCACCTTTGAAACCATCTCATCTTCATTAGCTTTCACATTAGAAATCTCTGAAGCTGAATCGCTCAACTGATTCTTCAAGCTCTCGTTTTCTTTGCCTAGTGATTCATGCTCTTTCTCCATGTCATAGAGTCTAGCTTTCAGCATCTTTATCTCATCTTCCTTTGCAACCAATTTCTCAGCTTCGTCATTGCCGCTTCTCAGTTCTTCTTCTTCTACTGCAATCTTTTCAACGGGAACCTCAAACACATCAGTCTCTTTCTGCACATCACCAGGGATTTCGTCTCTATCAATCCTCTCAGCCTCAGTTGCAGATTCCTCCACTCGAGCCAGCGGGTTTGGTTTCTTGGACTTCTTATGAAGCTCATCTTGAGCTTGTTTCTTCACAGCTTCAGCATTAGCCAACTGCTCCTTGAGCAATCTCAGTTCCTCTTGCGCTTGTCCTAACTGCGACTCTAGATCCGATATTCGTCCCCCAAGTTTCTTCTGACCAAGCGGATCACTGTTAGGTCCACCGCTTCGAGGAGATTTACGGTCAACACCGGGCTTAAAACTTTGATCCGTAGTGATCAGACGGTTGGAATGATTGGAATCAGAAGTAGATGACGATGACCTCAGCCTTGGAGCTTGCCTCTGAGACAACTCTGAAACTCTAGAGAAATACAAACAACAACAAAAAATCTTAAATCACATCATTACTCATGTGAGAAAATGGAGATTTCTTAGTCAAAATCGTAACCTTGGTCTTGGCATTTTGATTTCGTGTTGAGGATATAATAAGCAATAATTCACAACAGAGAAGCCAAAGTTGCTGGAAGCTCGAAGGTTTATGGAGTAACTTGTATAAAACTGAAACGTAAACAAAATCAGTTGTCATTTATTACAGCAACAACCAAAGCCATGACTCATGTCGGAAAATTCCGGGGAACTGAGATATGATTATAATCACGCGCCGTCAAAAGCGCGTGTGTATCAGTGTATGATATGTGTGAGAGAACAAGAGACAGTAATCTTCAAATGAGAAAAACCAGAAACAGAGAAGAGAGTTGTCAAAGCTGGGAACTTATAAACTTTATTTTAATGTTCGTTTGCTACATTTAATAAGCAAAAGGATCCAACTAAAAAGAGTTAAAACTTACCCTCGAAGAAGAAGAAGATGAGGTCAACTTTGCATTTGAAATCCAACAAGTGACTAAGAGAAACTATTAAAAATGGTCAAAGAAAGATTTGCGTTGGCTGATTGTGAGTCAGTAATAGGAACAAGAACATAAAACCAGAAGAATTACCCAAAAATGAGCAGAAAAGAAGAGAGAGAGATAGAGAGTTGTAGTGTAACGCATGTACCTTTTCGAAACAGACAGCTTTATTTGAAGACACTCTCTCAATCCAAGAAGCCTAGACTAGAGAGAGAGAGAGAAAGAAATGGTTTTATTTTATTTTTGAAGATTTGAAATAAAGCTGATCAAATTTAAAATCGAGGGACCATTGGGTAGGAGAAGGGCAAAAGTATAATTTTAAGTCTTGTAATAACGTCCACATATACACACACGTAACGTAACCATGATGTATATAAAGTCCGCATGTTTCATTCTTTTGTTTTATATTGTAAACCATCTTATAAAATGATCTAAAAAATGTAATTTTAATACAAGAGTGAATGTGAATGTTCGTATTGAATATAGATGTTATTTCTCAAATTTATAAGCATCATGTAAATTTTGTAGTTTTTGTGAGTTTTCCCTAGATATATATCAATATACGGTATGTGCCTTTAAATGAGTACAAGGTAAAATCATTGAAGTACAATTTCAAAGATCAGTAATAATAATGTATATAAAGTTCAGGAATTAACACTAAAAGCCTAAAACCATCAATATGGGATATTTAATTTTTGTATATTTATTTTGTAATAGATATATCCAGAGAAATGCATATAAATGTGGATTTATGTCACATAATTAGTTTCAATAGTTTATCATAAATACACACACATGTATATTACCTACATATCAATATTTCTGACACTCTTGTTTCTTTTTGTCGGTTTTGTACATGTTTCAATTTACAAACCTCTATTTTATTATAAACCTTCTCTAATCTCGACGTTTCTTTTTGTGATCTCCAACACGTCGAGAAACCAATTTGATGCTTCTTATAAGGAAAAAATGAAAACGAGATTACAAATTGTATTATTTTATGTAGATAGCATTGAATCGCCGTTTAATATTTGATGGCATGGGTGTCCATATCAATAAACAATTATTGTTAATTTGTTACCAAATAATTTGGATTTCATGTTTTGGTCAATGTCATTAGTTACTATACTAGTTGTAGCTGGCTCTATCATTTTGTTCAAAAATGCTATACGAAATCACTCACCTTAAAATTCAGTTCACGGCCTTAAAAAATCAGTTTCATTATATATTTGTTAACAACTTAATATGATCATTTCCCATTTCGAATATAAACGCAATAGAATTCGACCTAACATGGGTTGATCAAAAAGTAGAAATGCGACTATAATAAATAATTTAGAGCAAACATATTTTTATTAGTTGTTGGAAATTAAATGTAAATGGACGCTCTAAAGTAAGAAAAAGGTGAAGTGTACTTATTCAAGAATGAAAGACAAAAGCATGTGAGTAGAGGAACTCTTAAGTAAATCACTTCAAGGCTAAAAAAACCCTTAAACTCCCAAAGATGACCACCACTCTCACTCACACTTCAATTTATGTTCTCTCTTCTCATTTAATATCAAAGAGACCAAAGCATGTGTATCTTCATTTTTGTCGTCCTTTCTTGACATTTCCTCAACTACTAACTAACTATTCTTTTACTCCTTTAGCAAATCCCCCATTCATCACAAACTCTTCCAAACTATTGCTTTCATTGATAAAAATACATGGAATTGCTAAAATGGCAAAATCCCTCATTGATGCTAAGGTTTTACCAATAATGGAATCTCACGGAATCACGATTTATATTCCCCTTTTTTGTAAATTATATTCTTCATTTCATTTTTGTGCAATGCTTACCATTCATAATAATACAACCAAACAACCAACCTTCTGTAGGAGGAATTGAAAATCGTTTTGGTTTTTCTTATTGGCACATGTATGAAGTGATCAACATACACCCTCAAAACTAACTAACAATCTAAAACCATTCACTCCCGCTAACATAATATAAACAAAAGACTATATAACAACTTTGAAGCTTTCCTCTTTACCTTTGGGAACTCTCTATTGCCATGTAACTTCCCTGGAAGTCTCACCGCCGCTATCATCAGTCATATCTGATCTTGTATAGCTGATTCCTGCTCCTTGAAGGTAATGGTTACTATCCTGTTCTATGGCATTGTAATGACTGTTGTTACCATTGTCTGGAACAAGGTTTTGTGATGCAAGGTTAACGTTTTGATTCGAAGAAGATACGCCAACCATTTGCTGACGTTCGGCAAGAACAGCAATTGCACAAGCTAGCCCACCTGATGGAGATGATGATGACGGAGTTGATGGTTCCTCATTACGATCTTTTTCTGAAATATCATCAGGTGATGTGTTTCTCTGAATTCCTGGTTCCTGTTAAAGAAAGAAAATAGTTAGGCTTATCTTATTCAGATAAATGCTATATACTTCAAAGTTTACTAACCAAACAAATTACCTGCATCGAAAGCCATATTGCTTCCATGACCATTATATCTTCAAGATCAAAGTCAAACTGACCGTCCCTGAAGAGTTTTCCAGATAACCACATATCAGTCACCTGATATGAACCACTCAGATTCAAAGTTCCAACACGTATTACCGTTGTGCATATAACTTTAGCCAGAAAGGAATGATCTGAAAATGTAATACCATAACTGACTAATAAGAGACAATTTAAGAAGGGGTTCATTTTTAAGTTTTAACTGTAACGGTTCTCGAAGCATCAAAGTTTCTCAAGAGATAGGACTAATACAAATGAAATTTAACAGCTAAATAGAGAAAAAGGCTGTTCATACAACCCCATGGCATGGATACTCATAAAAGTCATTTAGGTCCATTTCTAGGAAAATGACAAACCTTGTAACCTGAGGGTGGTGAGATGGAAGACATGATTCTTGAGATGAAACAATTTCCTCATCATCCTCTGCGTAAAAGCTACTGATTGAGATTGCGAACCAAGAATAACAAAAGTGGTAAAATTTAACACATGTTGAAAGTTGAAACCGAGAGAAGAACTAACCTGCAGCAGAACCATACTCTGTATCAAGAGTCGCTGCACTAGTGCTAGAACTAGAAGAATATGACTCCAGACGTTTCTGCATTCTTTCTTCATCATCTTCAACTTCCTTCTGCCTCATCCTTATTTTGGCTTCTATAACTCGCTGCTCTTCCTTCATAACACAGAGATAACAATATTGGCAGAATCAGCCAGTAATTCCATCACATACTCTTAAAAACAATACTGTTTCAAGATTTAAGTCTGGCTTACAATTTGTTCAAAGCTCTTCTCCTCTTTAGTTTTCCCTCCACGATACTCGACAGCATAATTGGATGTTTTGCAAAAAGGGCATCTTACATATGATAAGGAGGACTCAAAAGTAGACATTTTCATATGTAAAGAAGACCAAAAGCTTAATGCAAACTATAAGAAAAAGGATACTGAGTAGGTTGAGCTGAATTAGGACTCTTCATCCGCAGAAAGCATTCTGTATAAAACCAAACACAAAGTCAATGACTACACCGGATAAGAAACATTCTATAGTTCAGAGATGACTAACAAATACATTTCTTCACCTGTACAAATGCTTTTCATACAACATCTTGACCTATTAAGACTCGGATAATACTAGAAACACAGAAGAACAAAAAATTGCATGAGAGTTGGTCAATTTCATCTTCTTGAATGAGGAAGTAAGCAAAAAAGGAAAGACTTAAAACAAACCAGAAAGCAAATAGGACATTCTTCAAGATCATGATGGGAGGAGGGGGTTTCTTCAAGACCAGGATAACAAGGAGCAAGCTTAGACTCTAAGATGAGTTTCTTAAGCTTTTTAATGTCAACATCTTTGCTCATGTATAAACCTTGTTGTGGCTTTGTGTATCTTTCGTCCACAATCTGTCTCTTCCTTCCCAGCTTATTACCCATTTCGTCTCTTTAAATGCCTTGAAATTAAGATAGTAGAGAGACATAATAAGAACACTCAAATAGAAATCAATTTCACTTTCTACAATTCACAAAACGCAATAAAGAGCTTGTAGCAATCCAAAGCCATTTCCTTTTTTCCGAAACTAACAAACAAAGTTTAAAACCCTAAATTCCAACCGTTGATAAGAATTGAAGCAACAAATCTTTTCAAACAGAAGAAAATTTGCAAACCCTTTGAATATAAATGAGTAATAAAGTTTGAGTCAGAGAAGAAACCTTAAAAGCTTCGAGAATCGAAGAGACTTAGATAACGAATGATAAGAGAATACAAAGATCAGAACTTTTCCTTTGCGAAAGAGATATACAGTAATGTTGTCGTCGTGAAGAAGAAAGATCCGATGAAGAACGAAGAACGAAACGGTGGAGTTAGTCGGATACGAAAGAAATGAATCGTCGTCATCTCTTTTGTTTTCACTCTTCCTCTTCTTTATCGTCACGCGCCCCTCTCGCGCGTTAACTTTCTCCACGCTTCTTCTTTTTTTTTTTGTTCCTTCTGATATTTTGTCGTAAAATCTGATAGACTATTATTGTTGCAAATATTTATTTCAAAAAATAATATAAGGGTCGAAAAAAAACTTTCAAAAAAAATAAACAAACTATGCTACTAATGATTTTATTGATTGTCTTTTTTAAAAAAGTGAAAGATAATCTACATATACATTTTTGCAGCCACTTTGTGAAATAAATTTTCAAGTTGAGACTTATTTACAGTGGCTACCACTGGCATTTAATAATTGTTTTTGATAATTAGAAAGTAAATCTTCGAATTAAATGTTTGCATTTAACTACCTTTCTAAAATCTCTCTGCATTAACTATACCATTAATTACTAAAATAAAATTTCCAAAATATTTAATATCATTTAAATACTACAAAATTATCATTTTTGATATTGCTTTTTTTATGACTATAACAATTCGATTATAAGCAGCAAACCGTAAAGATATTTGATAGCAATTAATTACTACAAAATTACAAAATATTTAGACAATGATTCATAAACATATCATAAATAAGATCAACATTAATAAAATAAATAGTTTTTTTTACGAGACGGGTTGGCGGGACGGGTTTGGC
>Ga0041059_1001070_pt1 | contig 21777 bp, 21 predicted proteins | sample AraColnosormetaG_FD_56232 | JGI IMG/M metagenome (GOLD analysis project Ga0041059, IMG submission 56232) | Arabidopsis roots microbial communities from North Carolina, USA - Col MF nosort | ecosystem: Host-associated > Plants > Roots > Unclassified | place: USA: North Carolina | collected... | reverse complement strand
AAAAACAAGAAAAGAGAGAAACCATAGTAAAAAAAAAAAAAAAACTGTCTGTCCAACGATTTGTTTTTGTTTTTTTGTCTCTGTTCTCTCAATTCTTCTTCTTCTTCTTCTACTTCGCCCCCACGACAAGAAATTCTCCTCTCTATTTCTATCTCATTCTTTCTCTCTCTCTCTATAAAATCTTCAACTTCTGGGTTTATTCTTCCACAATCCCTCGAGTTATAATAACTCTCTGCAAAGAGTTTTACTTTGATTCTTCTGTGGAGGATCTTACACAATTTTCATGGCTTCTTGAATCATGTAATCTTTTCCTTCTCGCCATTTTTCATCTCTACCCGGATCCGTAACCAGCTCTCAGACCAGACCCGGGTTATACCATTTCTCCTCCTTAAAAGTCACACCGCGTTGACCTTCTTCCTCTGGTCTCCTCTCCCATTTTCTTTTAAAGAACTTCACAAAGTTTCAATCTTTTACTTTGGTTCCTCTCTCTCTCTCTGTTTATTAGGGTTCTGGGTTCTGTTGATGATGATTCTCTAACTAATGAGGTAGAGTTATAACCCAAAAATAACAAAAGTAGAGTTAAGTCTTTGAAATTTGGTACCAACAATGGCGAGCCAGACGGGTCAGAAAATTCGGTTGGTGAGGTGTCCCAAGTGCTTGAAGATTCTACAGGAAGACGAAGATGTTCCTGTTTATCAGTGCGGTGGTTGTTCCGCCATTCTTCAAGGTAACTTTCTTTCCATTTCGATTTTGCCTCTGATTATAATGTGAACTCTGTCCCTGAATCTGGCTTTGTTCTACTCCTGGTTGTCCATCTGTTTGGATGTCTGAGCTCAAACCAGTTGTGTTTTGTGGCATGATCTCTTTCATTATTAAATTTGGTTGTTGCTTCTTTGATTCAGCGAAAAGGCGGAACATTGCTCCAAGCAGTACACCAAGTGCAGGAGAGACAGAGAGGGCTCAAGCCAATGAGCCGCAAAGCGTACCTGAAACCAACAATGTGTCCAGCAGCTCGGGGCAGGACACGGTTCTGCCGTCATCTCCAGGTCGTTCCGTGGACCAAGAGTATGAGAAAGGTAGGAATGCATCCATGGAGTCTACGGAGAAGGAGCTTGATGACTTAGAGTTATCTAATGGAGATGGGACAAATGAAATTCAAGAGCAGGAATGTTCACTTGGTGATTCTGAGAAGAATGAAAGAGAAGACAACTCCAGATTGGAGTCTCATATGATGAACACCGTAGCAGAAGCTGCAGGATCTGGATCTAGCTCTGGAAGCTTGAGCGTTGATCATGTGGTGGCTGCAAGAGCGAGTAATCCATCCGGTAACTCTGAGATTTCACCGGATGCTTCCCCCGTAGAAGAGAAGCAAAGCCAACTTGACATTCTTGCAAACAAGACTCCTTCTGCTTATGATGTGGTGGCTGCAAGAGCGAGTAATTCATCTGGCAATGCTGAGATCTCACCTGATGCTTCCCCTGTTGAAGAGAAGCAAAGCCAACTTGATTATCCTGCAAACAAGACTTCTTCTGCTTATGATGGGAGTGAGTCTTCCTCTGACGAAAGGGAAGGCCAACTTCTCGATGATGACGAACAATGGAATGCTCTTCAGAAAATAAGATCAGGCAAATTTGAGATGCATAGATACCCTGGGTATAAGGAGCAAGGCGCTAGTTCCTCCTCCCCTTTCTCTGAGAATAGGCGCAATGGGATTACCACATACAACGAGCGGCATCAGAACAGGTCTCTACAGCTAGAGGGACCAGGAGGGCGCCTTGGCAGACAAGGGAGGAGACATGTGACAGAACAACTTCGGCCTGACATGCCTTTCTATCCGAGAGAATCATACACACGTGGAAGCCCTTCCCATCCGTCACATGATGAGTTTGATCGCTATCCCCGTGCACACTCACTTCAAATGCCTTCATACGCTGGAGGCATGAACCACGATTTTGTTGACTATATGTATCACAACAACCCAAGGGCAAGAGGTCAGGGCCAAGGAAGTAGGATCTCAGGTGAAATGGGAAGAAACCATGGCGGTTGGTATTCAGGTCAGCTTCATAATTCTTACAGTTCATATTCTGCAAGTCCACAGAGACCAATGGAACAACCTGAGTATCATCCGAGATGGAGGCGTGAGATAGTCTCAGACGTGGAGGATCATCAGCGTAATAGACATGCTGGCCACCACCATGAGTTACAGACCCGTCGTCTAAGAGAGAGACAACGTGTGGCCAAGCGTCATGTCCGTCCAACAGCTGGTGGGGCACCTTTTGTTAGCTGTTACAGTTGCTCAGAAAACCTGCAGCTTCCTGTAGACTTTCTCATTTTCAAGAGGAAACATCATCTTCTCAGATGCGGCACTTGCACCACTGTTCTCAGATTCTCACTTCAGTCCAGAAATCATTTAGTTCCTGCAGTAACACATGACATAAATGCTAATAGGAATAGCAATTCAACATCAGAGTCTCCCATAGACAAAGCTCCCTCCAAACCTGAAAAGCTGAGATCCTCTGTTCAGGATGAGGAGCTACCTGTGGCTAGAGGCTCTCCGCTTCACCGACTAATGGGATATTCTACTGTAAGCCAAGTCTTTAAAGTTTCACAGCGTCCTCCTTCTATATAGATCTCTGCTTCAGATGAAGCAACGAGAACTATGAACTTCTGAGAATCTGAGATGGAAAGTTTTGCCATTGTTTGCCATTCTTTATTTCACTTCTGTGTATAGGTAAAAGATTTGTCTCTGCACTTTTGTTTAAAGTAGAAACCATGACACTTGTGAAAAATTATACAAAAAAATAGAAGAAGATATAGTTCATCTGTTGTATATAGTCATGATATGTTTGTAACAAGATTGAATTCATCATCGTTCTTGGCTTGATAATCTACTATAACATTACCACTTGTAAATAAATAAAAAGTTTGAATAGGTTTAGTGAAGTATATTTGCATAAACTTAGTTGAAGCTGTCCTTGTATCCATTCGTCCTCTTGTTGGACGCGATAGAGATCCGCTGATCCTGCAGCATGTTCAGGTTTGGGGCTAATAGTCTTGTGTATCGATCGAAGTACAGAAGTTGCTTCAACAGAAGTGCAAACTCTCTCGGGAACTTAAGACCATATGATTCGCTAACACGCACCTATAAGAAAGTGAACTTATTTTCAACTGCTGAAAGCTCAAATCCTGGGGTTTATCTTAACTCAATGCAACTTCTATATCCTCTTAACAACTTTCAAACCAAAAAAAAATCCTTAAGAAATTACGTCTAACTGCTTACCAGGTCGAGGAAAAGAGCATTCATCTGTCTCTCATCCATAACTACGTTAGCAGCAACAGCAGTAGTGTCTGAATTTGTTCCACGAGCTGTAGCCACTACTATCTCTGTATCTAGTTCCTGCAAGAAGAGATTCACTTTTCTCTATAAGATTAGCCAAAGTTGTTGTAGTTGTTTTGCACTACAGTTCGGAAAGCAAATCAAGCTGGTTCCTCTGAACAGATGTAGCTGGTTACAGAGAGCCATCATAGTCAGTAAAGAGTAAAATTTCTTGCCTGGATAGATGAGAACATCTTTTCCAAGTCTTTTGCAAAAGCTTTGCCATCAACATCTCTGTTTGTGGCGCCCATTTGAATCAAAGCTGAGGCCATGGATTCATATTCTTCAGTTGCAATAGACGCTAAAAATACTTCCATAGCAGCCCATGTTTTGGGGGATATCCGACCAACAATGCCTGAAAAAAATGTGGATACTTACTTGAATACACAAAAAATTACCAATAAAAAGGAAGAGTATTTATGGAAAAAGACTGCATTTTTCTGTATTAATAGATGAGTCAGAGGTAAGTAGGCAAGAAATGTTGCACTAATTAGGCTTGAGAGAGTATGATTTACCAAAATCAAGAAACCCAATCCGGCCATCACGCAACAGCCATAAGTTTCCTGCATGTACATCAGCATGGAAGCTTTCACAAGCAAGTAAGCTTCCAAACCTGCAAGTTACATCACATGAAGATTCATTTTACTAACAGCTACATTTAGGAGGGAGAACAATCTTAATCATAATATTGAATTTCAAAGATCTTACCACACATTAAGCGCGGTAATAAGGCTGTTTTCGGGACTGGAAACAAGTGATCTTATAGAGTCCAGATCAGTCAGAGGAACTCCATATAGCCTCTCCATTGTAAGTACCCGCCGGCTGCTGCAGTACTTATATACTCTTGGAGCAGTAGCTTGCCCTGTCAACCCCATGGTTTCAAGATATCTCTTAAATGACTCAATGTTTTGAGCCTCCTTATTGAAATCTACTTCTTCAAGCATTGACTCACGAATATCTTTGACAATTCCAACCTATCCATAGGATAATATTGTTTAGAGAGTATCTTAAGAGCGACTGCAAATCAAATACAGAGGAGATTACCAGTGAAGTACGGCTAAACTCAGGACTAAGGAACTCAAATATACGGGAAACAACGTAGATAAAGTTCAAATCTGCCACTAAGAAATCTTCTATCCCAGGCTTCAAGACTTTAATCACAACATCCTCTTGGGAGCCTCGAAGCCTTGCACCATGGACCTGGTCATGATGATTCCCTTAAGCAGAAGAAGAGTACATGAACAAAATGAATTTTGATCATTGAAGTACAAGTAGAAGAACACACTTGTGCTATTGAGGCTGATGCAATTGGCGTAGGGTCAACATATTCGTATACACTTTCAATGGGTCTCCCAAGCTCCTCTTGCAAGATTTTACGAATTTCTTCAAATGGCACAGGAGGAGCTTTGTCAAAGCAGTTCTGAAATTCTTTGACATATTCTGGTGGGAACAAAGTTGGCGCAGATGCTATAAACTACAAATTCAAAGATACATTACAAGTATTGTTAAATGGATAGAATAGGAAATATATAGAGAAGCAACAAAATATGATAACTAAGCTTACTTTAGACATACACAGTTCACATGGTTCTAGATATTTACATGATATCATCAGAGGATACAATATGCTCTACATTTAGCAACATGATTTACCTGGCCCAGCTTAATGTAAGTAGCTCCCATGCGTTCAAAGAGTTTCCTCAAATATAGAGGAGACAGTAGACCAAGCTGCAATTCACTTGGTAATCCACCAGACGCGCTTGTAGACTGCAGCGAGTGAGAGAGTAGTTAGCAATCAAAGATAGTTTGACATCATAAGCAAAAAGATAATTTCAGCCACCTTAGATAAATCATTTAGCCACTCTCCTCCAACCCCTACAAAGGCTTGAACACCTTGGACAAGGCGTGTCACACCTCGTGGACCTGTGTTTATCGATGTCTGAACTATATCCTCAACCAATTTGGGCAATTTCTCTATCTGGCCTGCATCAAAAGCCATGTAAACAAGTAAATGGATCAATAAACTGTCATCCAATATGTAGATTTTTACAAAATAAATCCAATAAGCAACAAAGAATACCCTAACGAGATACAATTCAGAATCATAGATGTATACAATGAGATTGAGTTTACAAGAAGAAGGAAATTTCTGTACTTTGAAGACGAGAAGTGAAAAGGTCCTGAGTTTGCGAATACTGGGCTGTAAGAACAAAACCCTTGAAATTCCTGGCTCCGATCATCTTCTTAGACGTTCCTGACACAGTTCTCGCGACGGGAAACTGAAAAATGAAGCTATCGAGATTGAGCAGCGAGTAAAGGACCTTTGCAAATTTTGGTAGCTAAGCCATAAAGAGCAGATCAAGGAAACGACTTTACTGAAGGAAAGAGAAGAGAAAACAAGTAAACCTGAGAATGGTGAAATAACGGTAACCGCGTGCCACGGAAAGCTGAGACCGCCATCGTTCGCCGGCGATTGAAGCAGCAGAGACAAGACACTCCGGTCAAGCTTTATTACTCACAAAACGCACAGAAAAGCGACACCGTTTTGTATATTTTGAAAATTGAAAATATCCTGAGGCGGAGTGAAGGGGAATATGCCACGTGGAAACGTGTAAGTGGTTGTTTTCCTCCTCACAAGTCACAACATATTCGTGAAAAACTCTCGGTACGATTCGATTTCCGGTTAACCTCTTTTAAATCCCATTAAACCGAACCGTTTTTGCGACGCTGGAGGAGAAGTTGAGATAACGCGGTTTTACATAAATACCCTTATAAAAATTGAGAAATAACAAAACCATTCAAACCCTAACCACTTTCACGGAACCTCTTCATCTTCGTCTCTCTGTCTTTTTTCTTCTCTCAACGCCGTTGATTCGCCATCGTCGCTACCGGTGAGATTTTCCTTCGATTGTCTTTCTTTTATTCCATCAATTCGCTCTCTTTCCATCTGGGTTTGTGCTTGTAGCTTAAAAAAATTGATTATAGAGTCAGAATTGTTTATCACTTAAGATAATGAGTTCTGAGTTATAATGATTCCTGAACTGATATGTAGAAACTTCAACTTTTATTTGTTTCTACGATTCATCCTTGTTTGCTTTAGGGTTCTTCTATTCTTTGTAGGATAAGATTTGTTTCTTTGGCTTGTTTATGTTTGCTTCTTATCCTCTTTATTCATCCTGAGCTTGTTATACTGGGGAAACTTGTTGTATTATACTAAGGTTTCTGTTTCTCTTCTGGATAATGAATAAGGATATTTGCTCAATTACACAACTTGGAATTTTGTTTTTATGGATTAATGGTGTCTACAAAGTCATCTTCTTTAGTTCTGTATCTATCTAGCAAACGAGTAAACTTGGTGTCACTTGATGTGATTCAGTGACTTGCTCGATTCTGACAAGATGCAGGAAATTCTGAATGTATTTGTACCAGCTTAGTTATAGCTATGTATAATGTATATCGAAATACATGTCTTATGATATCTGTAGTCTTTCACAGTTACTAATATATCCTTGTTTTATTGCTGCAGATTGTCTTGAGGTTTACGACTTTTGGACTAATCTCCTCTGTGGAGAGCAATGACTAAAACTCGTGGGACTGATGTAAGTTTTGATTTCCACTGTTAACTTTTTATCATCTAATATTTTGTTAATCTGCCATTGTAAGTCTTGATTCTATAGTTTTTATGAAACTTGGACTATGAGTCCTTAGTTTATTATTTGTCATTTCTCCAAAAGGGCTTTTTTCTGATTGTGATTGGTTTTGGTTATTGTTGTAGATGACAAAGAAAAAGGGTAAACATGTTTCTGAAATGGATTTCAAGACTCATCAGCATACTGAATTTTTCGATAAGTTGATAGAGCTCACGCCTGCTAGATTCTACTTACCTGATGAGACAGAAAGGAAATGGTATCCAGGTCTTAGCAAGGCTCAAAAAGCTAGAGCCAAGAAAAAAACAAATGACAACCTAAAGAAGGCGAAGAGAGATAAGTTGGACCCAGAGAAGTCTGCTTTGACGACTCTCGATTTACTGAAGGAGAAGATAGAGAAGGAAAGATTGGCTTCACAGAAGCAGAAGCTTAAGAAGAAACACGCGGATTTACGGGAGCAGAAGCTAGAGCAGGAAAAATCAGGTACTGAGCTTCCTGATGATGACAGTAAGAAGGAAACAGATAACAACAGACTAAATGATGATGACAGTAAGGAGGAAACAGATAATAACAGACAAAAGGATGATCGATCTGTTACGTACGAAGAGCTAAGGGAACGCCTCCACCGCAAAATTGATGAGCTCAAAGGTGGTCGTGGAGGTTCAGATAGACCAAGAAGCAATGAAAGAAGGAAGAAGAATCTGCCAAATAAGAGAAAGAGGGATACAGTTTCTGAGGAGAAGACTGTGGAGGAGATTAAGTCAGCAGATAAAGGTAAGGGTAAGTTGGATGTGGAGGAGGCTGCTAAGGACCTTACATTTGGTTATGTCAAGATTGATGACGATGAAGAACACGGAAAAGAGAAAAAGAAACGAAGGCTTTCAAAGGCAAGAGAACTTGAAAGGGCTATGAAGTTAGAGGCTGCAAAGAAGGATCCAGAAAAAGGTGATGTAATTGCAAAGAAGCACTCATGGAAGGCAGCTACAAGCAGAGCAGCTGGTATCAAGGTTCATGATGACCCAAAGCTATTGAAGCAAAGCATCCACAAAGACAAAAAGAGGCAAGAGAAGAACGCAGAGAAGTGGAAAGAGAGAATTGAAGGGCAACAAAAGTTCAAGGTGGAGAAGCAGCAAAAGAGATCAGGGAATATTGCCGATAGGATTGAACAGAATAAGATGCGCAAAATCGCCAAGAGAGAGAAAAAGCTCCTGCGTCCTGGCTTTGAAGGCCGCAAAGAAGGGTTTATCAATGAAGGTGGAAACTAGAATTCAAGTCTTCCACACGCCTTTTGTGTTCCAACATTTCAACGATGTGATCCTCACAAAGGCTGTGAAGAGGGTTTTTGCACATCTGAAATCGAAAAACATATTTTGGGAATTTTCATCTAGTCAAGTCCCTAGCAATATTTGTTATCTTCTTGTTCGTTTTACTTTGCAGTTTGTAGACTTTTCAGATGTTCCATTTGCTACTCAATGTGTTGTTCCTTACAGTGAATGCTCTTATCAGGCAGGTTTTAGATAAACTTGTCACAGAAATTAGCATATATTGAATGCGAGATTACAAATACTAGGTAATTCAAGCTAGATAATCAATGCAAGTTGTGTTCATTTAGATTTACTTTGATCTGAAGTCATATGTGAGAAATCAAACTAATCCGAGTAGATTTGAATTATTAACTTTTGTTGGATCCGATTTGGCCTGGTTCATACTACAGAAAATATCTTTCAGAAAAGTTCTAGATCTAAACAAACGTGTCTGATTTAGAACAGTAAGCTTTACTATGCTAAACAAAAAGCTTGGATAAAGCCGAAAAGAGAGTCAAAGTAGGTCGGTGAAAGAGTCTCGAGACACGTGGCACAAGAACCAGCTTGGGGAATCTCGAAAACTCTCTTACTCATCGCCATTCCCACACGTATGATGAATGACGTGTGCCAATGGATCACATTACCCAAACCTTATATAAACCCACCGAGAGACCCAACAAAACTCTACCAGACAAAACAATGGAAGCTATCTCTCAAACCTGCACAAAGATCATCACCAACCCATCTCAGAGGATATATAAAACCTCATCTCCAGTCACGGCAATTCCACAAACAAAGCTGAGCCTTAAAGTCAAGAAGGAGAGGTGGGTTGCTGCTGCTAGATGCGTGGCTTCAGGATCGGATTATGCTGCGGCAATGGAGCCAATTACGCCGGAGGAAGAGGAGGAATTGACTCAGAGAAGAGGGATATGTGGTGGAGAAGTAAACAGAGGAGTATGGGAGCTCTTGGAGTGCCTTGAGAAAGAAGCTATTATGGGGAATGATGATGGGAGAGATCCTAGAGATTACAATAGAAGAGCAAAGATTTTTGACAAGAGTTCTAAGATCTTCAAGAACTTAAATGAACAGAGAGATCAGGCTCCTGTTGATTACCTTGAGAAGGAAGCTATCATGGGGGCTGATGATGGGAAGGACCCTAAAGATTATAACAGAAGAGCAAAGATTTTTGACAAGAGTTCTAAGATCTTCAAGAACATCAAAGAACAGAGAGAGCAGTCTCCAGAATGAATTACGAAAATGTAGTTTGTTTGTTTTTTTGGTATGATAAATGTAGTCTGTTTGTAATGATCTCATTAGTGGTTTGAATCGTTTGATTCCTTGTACCGTTGTACCTCTACTCTTTTTGCAAGGATCCTCTCATTGTAACACGATCCTAATAATGTGATATTTCTTCTAAGTATTATTCAATCAACCAGAGACTAATTATTGAACGCACAATGATGCAGAATGTAATCTGCGGCTTAATGACAATTGACAAGTTTCAATCTAAATCCATAATATTATATGATGATATCAATTAGTCAATTACACTTTACGACAGCAGTTGTATAGTATTCTAATGTAGACAATGAATAATTTTCAGACAACAAAAACCGGTAATTATTTTCGGACAAACAAAAAACAAAACAACAGTAAAGAGATAGATTCCGTTGACTTCTTTTCATAATCCAGTTCTGCACACTTTACTTTCTGATCCATGGGCCCTAGAATCTGAGCCTGACGTCTGTTGCGGTTGATACGTCACCGTTTCTTACTTCGTTTATCTTCTCTCCAAACGACGCCATTTCTCCTTCCCTTCTTCTTCTTCCTCTTTAGTCTTTTTCATTTGATCGCTGGAAATGAAAACTTTTCCTCTCATCACTCATCTCTCTTCTTAAAGATTCCTTCTTTGCTTCACGAAACTAAACCGAACCCTGATTTCCCTTTCTTACATGCTCAATTATCTTCAATTTTCGTTTAATTCTTAGGGGTTTTAGTCATTTTCGATCGTTCAATTCCATGTCCGGCAAAGGTCTATCTCCGGCGCCGTTCAACGCGCAGCCGATGATTGTCCAAGATGCTGACCCGTTACGTTTTCGGGTCGGCGAACAGGATCCTAAAACCCGTGAATTCGCTGCCTTTATCGGCGACCACCGGTATTTCGCGGCAGCAGCAGCAGCAGCCGCCGCAGCTAATCCACATCCTCATCTCGAGTTCCGTCAGAATTTCTACTCGGAGAAACCCATTATCGGAAACCCTAACGACAGTGGTGGATCCGACGGCGAGGATGACGTTGACGTGGAAGAAGAAGACGAGGATGATGACTTAGACGGAAACGAAGGTGACATCGGCATGAACAAAGACGCTGGTGAAGATTCTGTATCTGCAGGAGCTGGTATGAGAATCACACAAAGTTTATGTTTTTTTGGGAATTCTAGTTTTGAAAAGTTTCTACTTTTGGAGTATTGAGGCAGTGGACTAAAATGGTAATGCAGTGATAGTGGTTGGACAAGACAACGCAGCTTACTATTCCCAGCATTTTAAGACAGTGGAAGCGAGTTTTGTTTCTAGGAATGAGGAATCATCAATCGCTGCGGATAATGGGTGTGATTTCAGTGGCAGAAGAGACCTTTCTTCTTCTTCGAGCAATTCGATCGAGTCATTGAGAACCATTTTGTCTGATCCTACAACGTATGTTCTTTTTGTTTTGGCTTGGTTTTTACGGGGTTTTTTGGTGGTCTTAAGGTCGGTATTGAGCTTATATGATTCTGTTCTAAACTCTTGAAATTCGTTTAGTTCTTGAATTATCCATTAATGAGCATAGATGTAGCACTTTCTGAATCTTGGTATAGTGATATATATGGTTCCGTTTAATCTATAGCCTATATTGTGTTAAATGTGATTCTCTTTGCACAATTGTAGAGGCTCTTTGATGGCTGATGCTATGATTTTACCTTGCGGACACACTTTTGGAGCTGGAGGGATAGAACAAGTTAAACAGATGGTACAAAGTTTTGCTAGCACAAGCTCTTCTTTTTCTCTTGCTTTTGGCTCATTTCTTTTGCTTATGGAATCTATTTTCCGTCGTGTTCTTAGAAAGCTTGTTGCACATGTTCACAACCAGTCTCAGAAGACTCGATAACCCCAAATCTCAGTCAGTGAATTACTTGTGTTCTTGATTTTTGTATTTGGTATTGTCTGAGAGAACTCCTTGTCATTATTTTCTCTCGATGTTTTCGCAGCTTTACGAGTTGCGGTACAAGCATTCTGCCGAGAAGAGAATTCACAGTCAAACCATCCATCTAAGAGAAAACGAGAAGGATTTGATCAAGTAAATTCAATACTACTATACATATGACCTCTCACATTTGTTTATGTTTCAAACAAGAGGTTCCTTTTCCATATACACAGGAGAGACGCGCATTTGGTGTCACGAATCATTCAGGTCGTTCAAGAAACAAAAGTAACCATTTCCCATTTGCTGTGGCAGATCGAGTTATAATAAAGGTCAGTCCTTTCTTCTTTTCCCCTGCATTGTTTTCTGTATCGTAGGTATGTTCTTATAATGGAAGATTGTGAGAGTTGCTAACCGTTGGAGTAAAACGTGAAATCAGGGAAATAAGAGGACACCACCTCGTTTTGTTGGCCGGGAAGCTGTTGTGACTACTCAATGCTTAAATGGCTGGTAAAGTCTCATTTCTTTCTTTGATTCACTAAGTTTAGATTCTTTCTCACTGCAAACTTTAAAGACATCACCTTAATAACCTTGAGCAAATATCTATACCAACTTTTGTATAAATTTTCTGTAACTTCAGAGCTCATTTGCTACATAAAACTATATTGCAGGTATGTGGTGAAAACACTGGACAACGCAGAGAGTGTGAAGCTTCAGTATCGTTCATTGGCTAAAGCTCCAGAAGATCCATCAGCTAAAGCAACACCAAACAAGATGGTCTCTAACTGGCTCTAAACAAACCAACCTTGTTTACAACATGATGACACCAGTTTCTGCTCCTAGGTTCGCTATGTAAGAACCCAAAAAAACTTGTCTACAGATCCAGATCACTGTTACATATTGTAAAATGTAGTAGTTACTCCATGTAAGAGGTTTGAGGAAATCAGTCTTAGTGAAATATCCAAACTTTGAATAGCCAGAACATATTAGGATCATAATACAATACACTGTTGTCTCAAGATTACTTCCTTATTCAAGAAGAGATGTTTATAAACTATCAGATCTTAACTAATTTAGCATACCAAGGTTCTTACTGTAAAACAAATGGCTGAAAAATGAATCTATAAAAGGAAACAGGAAAAGTAAAAGCTCCTAGTGTTACAAATGGATATTACAAAGAAAAACTCTGCTATGAAAGTTTACACTAAAGTAACTGAGAAAAAGTTTTCAACTAAAAAGCTTAAATCAGATCCTGGTCAGAAGTTTTAAGGAATTCAGCTACAGGTTATGTTCTCCTCTAGAAAACTGCAGGTCGAGTATATAGAGGCTGCAGCTGCTTTAATGACTAAATCCTTATCTGAGATCAGCGCGTTTGCAGCTCTGCAACACAATTTGGACAGCAGGTAACTAAAAAACTTGGATTGGGGAAACATATTCAACTGGTAATGAGACGAATAGGTAGTGAAATGGACATACCTAGAGTCCAATGGCATCCCTAACTGTAAGAAATTCTGACCAGAACTCAAGCTCAAGTGTTGCAGACCTTCATCACAATGTGATTGCATATATCTCACTTGGTTTAACCAGCTTTCCTGAATATTTGCAGAGTCCACAAACTCCATATCAGATGCAAATTAAAAAAAAAGGTAAGATGCGTGGTAAAGATATCTTAACTATATTTACCAATTGTGACTCTTCTTCTGATAGCTTGTGTTCGAGTTGCTTAAACAGAGTCATCCATCTGCTCTTATGGATATCGACTGTTGAAGCCTTCGAAGCCCCACCAAGGAGTAGAGTTGGGTCATTTTCTTGATCAGCTGGAAACTCTTTCCTTATTAAGTGAGGTAACTCTATCGTGACAACTGCACGAACCCTCTTCCTGCTACGTCGAAGAGCTGAAAAGAACAATAAGGACATTTAATGAACAATCAAGTACTAAAGTTTTCGTAGCATTAATGACCATATAAGAGTTTTGGTTACCAGAAACACGGCCTTTGATGTCCTGATGAAGCAATTCCAACCATTGAGAAGCTACTGTAGCCGCTGCAAATCAAAGATGAAAATCCATCTAAGCCACATATGATAGTATAAAACCATGCACATTGTGTATTGAATTAAAGAACATACCATTAACAGTGAGAACACTAGCACTGTTAAGATCTGATGCGTCCTCACTCGACAAGGAACTGTCATTTTCTGAGAACTTACCTGCCACCTGAAACCTCGACCTAACTGTATTGTTTTCTTCACTGAACTCATCATCAGCGCATTTCTCGGCGTAGTAGCGCATAGAGTACATATCTTTAGGCAAGGCATACTGGAATACTTGGTAAAATTCAGATCTGCAGGCATCTCCCAAGTTTTTCCTAGGACTCCCATCTGCACTATTACTATGCCTCAATGTAGAATGATAGTTTCCAGCATCTCTTTCAGACTTGACAATGTTTTCGATAATGGAAAGTACTTGCTTTTTGTTTCTCACATGGTTAATAATTCCAGGGTTCAATTCGTTAAGCAGTCCGCTAGGAGCAGCAAGCCTAGCAAACCTGTCAACTTCTTCCTTCCTTTCTATCTTTCTCTTCTTCGCCACTGCAGCGTCATTATTAATCTTGGTTTTGCGTCCACGTTTCTTTGGAGCCGGTATCCCTCCATGAGAAGATGATATGAGACAGCTACTTGATGTCGTTGAAATCCCACCATTCGGATTAGAGAGATACCCGTTCTGTTTCATCTCTGTCCAAACCTTCATTGGATCTCTTTTGGCTACAGAACCATTGGAACTCCCACACTCTGAATAAACATCCATTGAACTAGTTTTCTGGCTTATCCTAGAGGAGCAAACCGAAGTTAAATCATCATTCAAGCAGCTGGAAACAGCATCCGCATTATCACATCTCTTAAGCAAAGCTCGCTTATCACAATCAACATCAGTGTTGAGAACAAGCTTACTGGAAGAAGACTTAACCTCTTGACCCACCAACAGTTCAGTCTTAATATTCTTCCCTTCTGTAACAAAACTCTCTGAAACTTTACCAACTTGAGACATGCCATTGGCTTTTTCAACGTCTTTAGAACCATGAACAGTGTTACCTGTACTTCAAAATACATTTCAAGGGCTATTAGAGGTAAAAGTGATTCAGAGTTTAGGTTACATATTCTATGCCTTGTTCTAAACTTCAAACTCAATTCAAACTGAGTGAAATTGGTTCGAGTAGTAACAGTAAAATTACCTGAATTTAGAGTTGGTGTAACAGGTTCAATTTTACTCAACTCCTGTCTTTCATCCAATTCATTGCCGCCGATCTAAAATCCCAGAAATTGAAAAAGTAAAGCAATGTATAATTAGATCGAGAAATTGAAAGAAAAAATATATCACATAAATTCAACGAACCCCAGAGAAGAAGAAGAAGTAAAGAAGTTACCTTTAAGTCGGATCTGGGAATCGGAGAACACCCTCCAGAAACAGCGTCGTGTTCTTCCATGGCGGCTCAATTAAAAACCTCGAAAGCAAACCTAGAAATTTACCCACGAAGATTTGACACAAAACAAAAGCCGCGAAATTTCGAGAAATTGGAGATAAACCCCAGAAAATGGTGATTACAGATTCTCTGAATCCTCGAGGGAAAATACTCAAAAAGGAGACCGAGGGTTCGGGTGATGAAGTCTAGGGTTTAAAGATCTGATGGTCAATTAGTAAAGATTGGAATGTTCGATTTTGAGACCCTAGAATTGGAGAAGAGGGAAGAAGAAGAAGAAGAAAGAGGTGAGAAGAGCGCGCGATGTCTGCGTTGTTTTAATAATTTCTGACAAACAACAAATATGTTTGTTTTTTTTGGGGTTTTTTTTGTTTTCTGGATGGATCTTTTGAGGTTTTTCAAATTCAAACAAGACTTAAACGCGATTTGGAGGGAATAGTATATTTGGGCCTTTATAATCGAATCTTTTGTATCAAATTCGTAAAGGCCTTTTTCACTTCTTTTTTAATAAACCAACTACTTAAACCGTATATTACGAGAAGGCTCCTCTTGCCATTTGAACTTTCAATTTAAGTAACAGATTTATAAGTATTAATTGCATGAATATTGTGAAATCTTTTGTTATTCAATTGTGTATTTTGGAAAATAATATTCATTGTAAATTTGTAATCTACAATTAATACATTAAGACACTTGTTATTCTACCTCCATTTAATTTTGTTACTTCAAAAAAAAACATATTTGATTTTCTTTTGCTAAAGTAAGGTTTTGATAATAATAATAACATATTTGATATTTTTTTACTAAATTAAGTTTATATTTTTTAATAATATTTTACCAAAATTTGGTCAAACTAACATTTATTTACATGATAAAACAAAGGCTTCATTATCAATTTCCCACAAGCCAACAATTCCTAAGCTGAGATTCACTAGTCTCTCTAAAACTCGACACCTTAGCTAAACAGAAATGCGTACACCGCATACCCAAACCCGACCCGGATCCTGACCCTGACCCTACACGGGTCGTCTTAAGCAGATAACAAACCGGCCCACACTCAACTCCTCTCCCTTGCACCACCAACCCCCACGCACGTGTGCCGTCTCCACCGTCAAAACCACAGCCACAACTCTCCTCCGCCGCTCCTAACTGCTCCACGAACACTATCCCTTCCGGCATCTCCGCCTCTCCTCTCTCCCACCTCCCCTTCACCGCCGCCCATTCCTCTGCTTTCATCACAACTACCGTTCCCTCCTCCTTATCTCCGGTGTACAAATGGACTAACAACGGCGCTTCACTTAAATTCTTAACGATCTCCGTCACCGATTCCTTCATCCACCTGTCTAGCTTCTCACGCTCCGCTTCCACCTCCCAACGATCTCCTCTGCTTCTCCCTCCGCTTCTTCTTCCACCTCTCTGTTTCTCTATCTCAGTCACAGCCTCCCCTATCGACGCCGAGATTGTTCCGATGCTAGATCGTCGATTACCGCCTAGATTAATCGGAAACGACGATGAAATCAATCTCGCATTATGATCGGATCCACACGGATACTCCAATATGCCGCGTTGCACTAGATAACTTCCACCGTAACCGATCTTTGCATACGCCATTAATTTTACCCCGGTGATGAGATTTTCACGTCCAATAAAATCTTAAATCACAAAAACCGGAGAATAAAACGTCGCTAGATTCGCTTTAATGTCTCTACGAACAAGAAGTTATGAAACAACGGCGAGGATTAAGGCGGAGATAATATATATCTAGCGGTCGGATGAGAAGGAAGAACTGTAACGTAAGAAGATGACTTAATATAACGCTAGGTTTCTTAAACATGCTGACGTCACTTTATGCTGAAACTGTTTGACGAGTTATATTCTGATGTAACTCAATCCATGCTAAGACCACCTGTTGCACCGTAATTAAGTATATGTTTTTACTTTTAATTGGTTGTTAGCGGAGTATACTAGAGGAGAGAACATGGTTGCACAATAAGAATCACGTAGTGGATTATTACTTAGCTTGACAGTGGAACGAGGTCAATGATTAAAAGACCTTTAACGATATAACGGCGTTTTTTATAATCTAGAACAGACGCTTTGCCGTCGAGAGTTGCTTGATTTAAGCCGTAGGATTATAAGACAATGCTTCAGAGGACCGGATCGGACGGTCATCATGAGATATAGAAATCAATAGGCACGTGATAATATGGTTTGGGTACGTGGGGATCTCGGTGTAACACGCGACACTCGTCTTCTTAATTAAGTGGATTCCGTGCTTACCACGTGTTTGCCACGTCAGCTTATTGTCCACGTGGAATCATCTGTTCCTACTCATCTTATTGTCAGTTTTCCATATTATACGTCAATGACTCAAAAAGTTATGAAATTTGGTTTTCCATGCACCAAAAATAGATAAAACCTACCCTGTTTAAATAATACTACAATTTAATTCAATGATAATCAAACAATCCCATTAACGTAATAAACCCACATTTTATTGAATTTTGTTGGATTTATGATATTTAGTTTATAGGATCGCTAGCTCCTTACATTTTAGAGGCATAAAGCCAAATAATTTAGATTTATTATTAATTTTTCCATTTAATTTACATTGTTTGTAATAAATTTTGCCTACTTTCAGTTTCTGAGGTAAATATTTAAAAGAAGAAAACAAACAAAGGTAGCTAAAGAAAAAGAAGAAAAAAACACTAGAGGCAATAATATAGAAAACAAATCAGTTGGTAGAAAATAAAACCATCAAAAGGCACAACATGGATTTTAAAACAGTAACGATTATATTATTTTTAAGTTTCGTAATTTGAACTGAAAATACTTTCAAATTTCAACATGTTAAAAGTTAAAACCCAATGTGAAAAATATATATATTATATATAAACAAAAACCTAATTATAAATCATTAAAAAAATAATCAAATTTCAACTAGTATTTATGAGTCATTACACAAATAACACAACATTTTAAATCCAACAATACATTATTTTGCTTGAACTTTCTATTGCATTACCTACCCCGAGGCTATATCAGGAGTATACTTGACTTGTGCCCTTTCAAATCCTTAACAATAAACCTCGTAATTATTGAAAATACTACAAATTATCTGGATTATGTACAAACCAATAAACCTCCTAGTTATTTATGTAATTATTTACAAACCAAATACGAAAGTTTTAAATCCAACAAGACATCATTTTGCTTGAATTTTTCGTTGCCTTGCCCACCCCAAAACTATCCTACCAGACTACCCGTGTGTATTTGATTTCTGCTCTTTCGAATCAACTAAAATTGCAAATAGAGGTTAATAACTTTTCAATCCTATGTTTTTAATATATAAAAATTAAGATTATAATTGAAAATTCCGGAACTACATCTATAATATCAATCCGTAATAGCTTTTTTAGAAAAACTATTTAACATATCATTACAAAATTATCAGAAAAACGAAACATACCATGACATACAATTAATAGTGCATTTTTCTTTCACTTTTTGTTTTCAGTTTAATGCATTTTTCTAGTAATCTTTACGCTCTCCATTAGGTTGGATACACATGTGGAGCTAAACGAGGTGTGGCAACCGCGTATAATGGTTTTGCCATAAAAAGATCATTCTTGCTTTCTGAAATATCAATCTTATTCTTACCAGGCACTGGTAACCACGTGAATCCTTGAATCAACCGAGCCAGTAACATGTACGTCATGGCTGACCCAATGTCCACACCCATACAACCTCTTCGTCCTGCACTGAACGATATTATATTCAGATCAGACTCGTTTAGATCCACACATGTGTTAGTGCTCAAATGTCTCTCAGGGTCGAACTTATGCGGCTTGTCCCACACACTAGGATTTCTCCCAATCCCCATACGACTAATCAATACGTGGCTTCCCTTGGGGATGAAATAACCGTCTACCACAGTATCAGTGGTGGACATGTGAGGGAGGTTGAACGGTGCCACGGGGTGTAACCGGAATGCTTCTTTCACACAAGCCTTCACATAGTTAAGATTTGGGAGATCAGACTCAATGACAAGACGGTCTTTTCCAACTACCCTATCAATCTCTTCCACGGCTTTTTGCATGATGCTCGGCTCGTTAATCATCTCCGCCATACCCCACTCTGCCGCGTTAGACGGATTATCAACCGTCGCCAACATTAGTTCCTTCATAATCCAACATAATTAACCACCAATAAAGTTAGAGGTCACCAGATAAAAAAAAATTCTTCTAAAATAAATTTAAACCTTTTGCTTGTGAAAATGCATCTATATATTGCAAGGATTCCAAACTGAAATTAAATATTTAGAGCTTTAATTTCCTAAAAAACCCCACTACAATCTACCATGAACTTTGAGGTTAAGAAGTGTTTTTACAGTTTTACCAAATACTAAGTACTACATTCATAGACAAATGATGTACTATTGTAGACATCATGACCACATGTTTTATAAGAGCTAGATCACTAGTGGCCATGAAAAGACGAATCTTTCGTGTTATAAGAAAGAAAAAAACTCTACGTATGAACATGTTCTATAAGCCGATTATAAAAAGATATATGTCCATATATAATAATGCATACCGTCACTTGTGCTTTGATCTCTTCGTCCGACAGAGTAGGCTTCCCGTCAGTGTCTTTAGCTATTATAAACATGTCAAGAAAATCTTGAGGTTCTTTCATCTTCCCATTTCGCCATTGCATGAGTCTTTCATCAACAAAAGGGTCGTTATACTTACTTACATTTCTCATTGCGTTACTCACAACCTTCTCATGGCCTTCCAAGTCCAAGAACCTTAGCCACGGGACATAATCTGACAATGCAAAGGCGTAAAGATGGGTTAAAACCGTAAACAAAGATTCCACATGTTCAATCTCTTCCAACCCTGGTCCCGATCCATCTTCACTTCCTTTACCAAAATGCCTTATACCAAACATCATCTTCCGAGCTACATTTCCACTGTATTGCCGTACCGCAAGCCTTAAATCAATAACCACAAAAGCATTACCACGGTTTTTGACACTACGGTTATTGATGTACCGGACTAAGTTATCAGCCTCTTCGGTTCTCTTTTGTAGCATCATTTGGAAGCTCTTCTTGCTCGTCACGTGAGATGCCACCACTCTCCTCATCTTCTTCCACTGCTCTCCTTGTGGCTCCACCGCAACGGTCAAGTACCCGCGGCTGCAGTACTCCGTGCCCATCGTTAGCGGTCTAGTGGCGAAAACGGAGTCTTGCTTCTTCAGAATCTCTCTTGCAATTCTCGGGGATGTCACGGGGATCACGTGAGTATTCGCAAGACGGATACATGCAATATCGGTGTTGAGTTCTTTCATGAGAGAATGTATCCACCGGAACACCGGTTTGTTCCTCCCTAGTATTTCCGGTAGGTTTCCGATTAAAGGCCAAGATTTCGGCCCGGGAGGGAGAGAGAGGTTTCTCGTAGGGCTAATTAACATGGTTTTCTTCTTCTCCTTACGCTTCATAGTTAATGCAAGAAGAAGCAAACCTATAATAAACGCGAGCATTGGGGTGGAGTCAAGCATTTTTTTTTTTAAATCTCAATTTGGAGAAATTATTTGAGTTCGAAAAGGTTTTTTCTTATCTATGATGAGGAATAAGCTATTTATAGCCATGAAACAAATGCTTTTGTTTAAGTGTAATCTATGGAAAATAAATGTGCTTTAAATGTTGAAGAAAACAATGTTAAATGAATCCACGATTTTTCAACAGCTCATATGTAAGACATGTTTTTTTCTTTGATTATTCCTTATCCCTTATAAATCTTGTGGATGTTAAATTGGTAATGCATCATTATGAAATCCTTGTCCCTTTTAGGTAGCGCCATCATTAGAAAAACCACGATTTTTCAACAGCTCATATGTCTAATGTATTACATGTTGTGTTTTAAGTACATTTCTATTTAATTACCAACTTTTTACTTTTCCAAATTCGTCTAAATCTAATCTCTAAGGATAAATTTGCTTACGATTCCTTAATCCTTATCCCTTTAAAATCTTGTTGATGTTAAATTGTTAATGCTGTTTATGAAATCTTTATCCCCTTTTAGGTAGCGCCACGTTAAAAACAATATGGACATGGAGATTTGGGCTTATAAAAACTGTAAATATTTGGCCCACTTAAAAATTGATTCAGCTTCTGTAAATTTAATCCTAGCAGCTTCCATTCGGCTCGACATGCGTAGCAAAAGGAATACCCACGACTATCCATCAACCATGAAATTAATTAGGAGGCGAATTAAAACATAATCAAATTACATAAGGACTAATTAAGAAAAGCTAGAGATTGTGATTAGAGAATAGAGATTATACCATGACTTGCTGAAGCCAATTTTTGGCACTTTGCACACATTACCCAATCTCTTTCAGTTGTCTCTTCGATCCTTTGTTCCCACTTGGCTCTTAGTTTATGTGTCGAAAGATGGGCATAGCTTTCAATAGTCAGTTTCGATTTGCAGCAGTAACACTTACTTACCAGTTCAAAAATGTGATAATGATCGCAATAGATTGAGATATGACTTATGAGTGATCCCCAAACTCACGGCTTCGATTAGTCCTCGCTTCGATGCCATAAGCTGAGCCTCTAAACCCGTAATAGCGGAGTCATGAATTGATCCTTTCATGATTTGGGAGGTCGAGATAGAAGAGAAGACGAAAAAGGGTTTTTATACGTTACTGCTTTAAAGACACTCTTTATTTCTCTTTTTTTTTTTTTTTTTTTTTTTTTTTTTTTTTTTTTTTTTTTTTTTTTTTTTTTTTTTTTTTT
>Ga0041059_1001069_pt1 | contig 21782 bp, 14 predicted proteins | sample AraColnosormetaG_FD_56232 | JGI IMG/M metagenome (GOLD analysis project Ga0041059, IMG submission 56232) | Arabidopsis roots microbial communities from North Carolina, USA - Col MF nosort | ecosystem: Host-associated > Plants > Roots > Unclassified | place: USA: North Carolina | collected... | reverse complement strand
TTTTTTTTTTTTTTTTTTTTATCTTCGTATTCAATTCTTGAGAGGAGAGAGAGAGAGAGAAGCATCCCAGAAAACGACATTCTGTTCATATGGAGTTTTTTCACCAGATCGAGAGCACGAAGAAGATGATTACTGGGTTTTGATTTAGTCGGCGAAAAATCCGTAATCTCATTGTTCGTGATCTCTGGGTTGTTTTTCTGGATTGCTGGTGCGGCTGATTCTAGTCAGGATTGTTTTTGGGGTCCCTTTCGCTCTATTTGAATCTGCGTCTGGGTTGTTAAGATTGTACAAGGGGTTTCGTGGTTATTTATGGAACCTCGTGTGGGGAACAAGTTTCGTCTCGGCCGAAAGATCGGTAGTGGTTCGTTTGGAGAGATCTATCTCGGTTCGTCTCTCTCTCACTTTCTAGTTTTTAATTTTATGGATTATCGAATTCGTCACATTATCTCTAACATTGTTGTTAACCTGTGATTTTCCAGGTACTAATATTCATACGAATGAAGAACTGGCTATTAAGCTTGTGAGTTCTTCAGTCATCCCATTTTAATAATTTGATGATCAAAAAGTTTATGGATTTATAAGTAACATTATCACAATATGTTTAGTTTGATCAAGTTCAGTATGTTGAAAAGCTGAGATTTTGATTCTCTTTGTTTTTGTTTTCCCAGGAAAATGTGAAGACAAAACATCCACAGCTGCTCTATGAATCGAAGTTATACAGGATTCTACAAGGGGGAAGTAATGATTCTTATCTTCTGAATGAGATATTGATTTCTGATAATGTAAAGTTTGTGTTACTTATGACCTTTCTTTTGCCTTAACTTTGGTAGCTGGTGTTCCAAATGTCAAATGGTTTGGTGTTGAAGGGGACTATAATGTTTTGGTGATGGATCTACTCGGACCAAGTCTTGAAGATCTCTTCAATTTTTGTAGCAGGAAACTTTCATTGAAGTCTGTCCTCATGCTTGCTGATCAAATGGTATACTTCTTCATGTGACGCCTTTCTTTCATTTGCTCCTCTATGTTTCAGGAAATATTGACTTCTTTCTTCCTTTGGTTTTTGTGATAAGATCAACCGTGTTGAGTTTTTTCATTCAAAGTCTTTCCTTCACCGAGATCTTAAGCCAGACAACTTCCTCATGGGCCTTGGAAGGCGTGCGAACCAGGTTTATCATCTTATTGTCTTAACTATATCCTTTTGGTCTTATTTTACTTTTGGAGACATCATTGTATTGACCAAGTTTAATCCTTCTCTAAGGTATACATCATTGACTTTGGTCTTGCTAAGAAGTATAGGGATAGTACAACACATCAGCACATTCCCTACAGGTGAGGCGATCATTGTATCAGCTCTTGAATGTTCTTCCCTTGAGCATGATTCCGTTGTTATGTGATGACTGGAAACGCTAATTTTTCCCATGATTCTCATTTGCAGGGAAAATAAAAACCTGACAGGAACTGCGAGATATGCTAGTATGAACACTCACTTGGGAATTGGTAAGCTCGACAAGACCTGCTTCATGTTAATTTGTTCCAGTCACTCTCCTTATGTGTTTGAGTTATAAGGTTTGATACTCATCAGCTGTTATTTGTTTTCTGGCATTGCGAACCTGAAGAACAAAGTCGAAGGGATGATCTTGAGTCTCTTGGTTACATCCTTATGTATTTCCTCAAAGGAAGGTGAGTTTATGCTACATGCCTCACACTCTCTTCACTTTATTTCCCTAACTTCTTCAGTTTGATTGATGTGTGGAATATCTCTGTTTTAGTCTTCCATGGCAAGGACTGAAAGCTGGAACCAAAAAGCAAAAGTATGAAAGGATTAGTGAAAAGAAAGTTTCTACATCCATTGAGGTAAGTTCATTTCACAAGTATGCTACATTTTTACTCAGATTTTTGTTTCCCTCATTCTGATTCGTATATGATCGCCTTACACCTGCAGGCTTTATGTCGTGGTTACCCATCCGAATTTGCATCCTATTTCCACTACTGTCGGTCGCTTCGGTTTGATGATAAACCAGATTACGCTTATCTGAAAAGAATATTTCGAGATCTCTTTATCCGTGAAGGTTTGATATTTCCTTCCCTCTCAATTTTTAAGCCTAATATATTTTCTAACAAGATTTCATTTCCCTGTTGCAGGGTTTCAGTTTGATTACGTGTTTGACTGGACAATCTTGAAATATCAACAATCACAACTAACCGCTCCCCCATCTCGTGCCCTCGTAAGTAAAACTTGAGTTCTTGGTTAAACTATCTTTTTTGGTTTGACATTTTCTGATGGAGTCTCTCCTGCTTCAGAATCCTGCTGTGGGAACTAGTGCCGCATTGCCTCCGGGCATTTCCAACATCGATAGATACACAGGTAAATTTCCCTGATCACTTACAACGTAATTCTTATTTCTCTGCAAAGAAGTTATTATTCACATTGTTTGTTGTTCATTGTTGAATCCAAGGGGAGGAAGAAGGGCGACCACATATGGAATCATCTCGACGGAGAGTTTCAGGGGCTCTTGATAACTCAGGGAATATTTCGAACCAACCGACATCCTCAAGTGCTAGAGACTCCATGGTATGAATCTCTCTGCATTTGCTATCTCTCTCACCTGCAAACATGAGTTTGGGTCATATGTGATTTAGTGGCTAAAAGTATCAAAACTTTGTTCAATTTCTTTTGGATGCAGATCCCGAGCTCCTCGTTGTTTGCACAATCAGCAGGATCATCGAGGAGAGTAACTGCAGTAAGTGGCAGCCGGGACAATTTTCCAGGCAGCGAGGAGTTGTTGCAGAGAAGCCGTACAGGTGACGTCAGCCGCGGCGTGATCCCGAGAAACTCTCCTGGGGAGGCTGGGAAATCCACAAGAAGACACTACGAATCAGTAGTTAAAGGCATCGATAATCTTCAAGTCTCGGACGAACACCATCCCCACTGATACATTAATTTTACTCAGTGACCTTTTTATTCCTTTTTCCGTTATTACACTACGAAAATTTGAAAATACAATTTGATTGATCCACCATGAAATTTGGTCTTCACTACAATATCTATGATTATTGGGGCTCAAACGTAACAATTAAAAATAAAGATGCACAAATGCAAAATTCTTCTTCTCCGATCCGGTTCTGCAATTTCACCGGATCCGGTTCAGCTCATTAGCTCAATTCTTCACAGTCGTCGTCCATGCTTTCTCACTTCTTACTGGAGGTCTAATCTGAGGTGACGATTCCCAGAATTGTTGCAGAGATCTGATAAACTTGTTCGTCTTCACTGATCGGAACTGGAGCTTGGAGTTTCTATATCGACGATACTCGGTGAGTCTTCGTCCTCATAGTCGTGAGATCTATTTGATCGCGGATAGTTTGGTTTTTATGATTACATAATCTCTAGTTTTGTGGTCTAGTGGAAAGTTGATGACTTCACTGGAACAACCTTCCTGGCTTCCTGCTACTTATGAATGGACATATTTGTACAGAGTGCTCTTAGCTCTTATATCAATTTGGAACAAAGCGCGGTAAATAACAAAGCTCTTCGTTTGGTTGATCTTTTTCCAGTGCTTTCCACCATTTCTCCTCACAATAAACTGTTGGCAAGTTCATCTGGGTCCTCCTCTCCTGAAACGGCAGTTTCTTAACTCTGGGGCAATTTGTGATGACTAATGTTTCAACTTTTTGGAATGAAAATCGAGATGGGAGGATGCTGTTTAGTTCTGGCAGATCCCTAGTTCTCAAGGTCTTCAGGCTTGGGAACAATGTTGGATCTTCGACGGATGGACTCTCGTGTTCGCTTATCAATTCCTCTATCTCTCTGCAGTCGAACAGTTCAATCACCTCTAGCTTTGGGAGTTTCTGAACCCATGAGACATTCTTCAGCTTGTTGCAGTGTGAAATGTTTATGCAACGGATATTCCGCAGACAATCTTGGCTTACAGAATTTCCCCACACTCTGGTTAAGTTGTGAAGGCTGTGTAACGTCAGAACCTCTAGACTCGGAAGCCAATCATTTTCAAAATCTGCGGGTGTGACCAGGTACTCCAAGTCATGGCAACTTTTAATGCTAAGTCTTCTCAGGTTCCTGCCATGGTTAGTGAGTGATGGGAGATTGAAGTAGAGGAGTTCATTGCACTCTTCAACGTGGAGATGCTGTATATGTTTATGCAAAGCACCGAACTCGAAGAGAGTTTTTAGGGTCTCCAATGAGAGAACAGTGATACCGAGTGTGGTTAGGTTTTCCAAGTATTCCAAGTCAGCGAATCCGAGTTCTTCTGCTTCATCTTCTCCAAAGCTCTGCAGTTCCCAACCGGCGTAACTGTAGTACAAGTTCAGAACCTCGAGCTTGCTCAGCCAACATATGGCATCTCGTGGGATCGTCTGAAGAAACTGAGTTCTTTGTAGGTCCAGATGCTTCAGTTTTCTAAGATTCCCAAGCTCCTGTGGCAATACACTTATCTTTGTTCCTGACATAGACAGATGATACAACTCCACCAAATACTTGATAGACAACGGAATCTCAGTGATACTTGTGAACGACAAGTCCAAGACTCTGAGAACAGGCATATGCATGAAAAACCCTGTTGGAATCTTCTTCAAAGAGCTGTTCTGTTGGAGCATCAGTGTTGTCAGTTTCGGGCATATGAGTTTTTCAGGCAAGGTCTGGATTCTGTTATCTAACAATGAGATCACCAACGCTTGTCGCCAGTTTTCTGCTTTAGGAGCTTCAGTATGTCCCATGCTAGGCTCAACTAGGATCAGCTCCTTATAAGTCCCCTGTTCAGATGCCATCCACAATGCAAAGCTTCTGACCACATTATGCATCTTCACCTGTGTTTTCTCATCTCCGGTTTCCAACAAACATGCCGCTTTCAGATCCCCAATGAGAAAATATCCCTTGTAAATGGTGTTAACGCCATGGGAGCTGGTGAGAAACCCTTCGCCGACCCAGTACTCAACAAGCTGCTCGATCTCTATAGAATGTTCTTCTGGGAATAAAGCGCAGTACAAGAAACAAGACCGAAGCAGATCACTCTCGAGGTTGTCGTAGCTGAATTTCAAAAGGGCAAATACATAGTTCATACCCTTCATCTCTGCTGGAAATCTAGTCAGAACTTCACTAGCATGGATCCACTCTTCTTCTGTCTCTCTATGAGCCATGGCTCCTCCTAAAGTGATCAACGCTAGTGGCAATCCTCCACATTTACTCACTATAATCTCCGCGAGCCGGCGAATTGATGATGACTCTAAAAGATCTTTTCTCCATACCTTACTACAGAACAGCTCCCACGCGTGTTTCTTCTCCAGAAACTCCACTCTCAACTTGTATTCCGCACCCATATTGTTGCATAATGCTATAGACCGTGTCGTGAACATCACCTTGCATTTGTTTTCCCTGTCAGGTCGAGGAACTCCAGTTTTCTCCAAGTCTATCTCTTCCCAGACATCATCTAGCAACAACAAGAAACGTTTCTGTCTCAAAGCTCTGTATATCTTCAAAGCTCTGTTTTCGCCGGTCTCCTTCTCGTCCCAAGATAAACCCAACCGTGCTCCAACGGCTTGCTGAATTGTACACTCGCCGAATTCTCTGGACATTTGAACCCAAATCAGTACATCATACTGATGTCCTTTTGTGATCAGCTCGTTGTTAATGCTCTGCATTAACGTTGTCTTCCCAACCCCACCAGGTCCATAAACACCAATGATTCCTCTTTCTTCTTCTTCACTGAGAAATTCCAAAACCTGTTCCATCATCGTGGTATTTCCGACAACGGACTTGATGGGTATCTCTCTACAAGTTACTTGAATTGACCCGCCATCTGTTTTGATAGCTTCAGAGCGTTCTCTCAGCTCACCAATGCTCTTCAATATGGCAGAAACCTTCTTGCACAGTTTGTAGTCGGCACAACCGAAACAACTGAGGTATCTCCTCCTCATTCGCGTCCTCTGTTCCCGACGCCTAAACCTCACTAAAAGTAGGGCTGTTTTAGTCTCCGTTACTTGCACCGCACTAAGCCACTCTCTGGCACGATTTGAGCAGCTTCGTCCCTCTAGACCGTCTTGTTGGATCCGTAAAGTCAGGTCATCACGTATGGCCTTCAAGTCACCGATGGCTGTTTCAAGATCAGTGATGGCTTGTCTAAGATCAGTCTTATGTCCTCTTCTCTCCGCCATATTCATAGATTCACACAACACCTGAGCACAGCCAACGATAAGAGATGAGATGAAATCCATTTCGATGATTTCTCGCTCTTTCTTTTACTTGTCTGAGCTAACTAACTAATAAAGATGAGGTGTTGACTCATAAAGATTAAAGTAAAGTCAACTTTAATAAAGCTGTCTTGCTTGCTTGTATGACTTGGTTCAAGAAACGAGTAGAGAGAGATAGGAATCTTCCTCGAAGTCTCGAACTGTTGTTTGCATGCTTGTAATTTCTACTGGCCAAGTGAAGGCCCGATAACAAAATTGGCCCTCTAAGAGCCTTTTAATGCCTATAGGGTTTTTTTGTTGGGTCAACAATTCCAATGATGGTGCATTTTTTTTATGTTGAATATATACAAGATTTGTTGCATATTAAAAAGACTGGTCAAGTAAAGTGTTTCACCGAAAATGGGAGACATCAAGTACTTATGAATGATGATATATGTACCGTTCTTTAGAATTAGTTCTGTGACTTTATTACGAGTTAGAACAAACCTACTTCTACTTCTCTTATCCACTTTGCCCGCAATCGCAAGGAAAGCTAACAAATTCAATTAATCACACATTAAACAAAATAAATTACTAGTGTTCATATTTGTCTCGGCTTTCTTCTCAGTTTATCTAAAAGAAATAGCTTTCAATAAAAAATCAATGTTTTTTCTACTTTTGTAATAATTTGTAAAAAAAAAACGGTAGATGATTGGTACATTGTATTTGAGGTGTCTTGGGTATTTTGTCTCTTGCCCATCATCCAAAGCCCACTTTCACACATCTCCCATATGAATAACATATCATTACACATTGTCCAAAGAAAACCGCACAAGTGGCATCAAACATATGGAACATGAATAAATACTTCTTTTTTATCTATCTGTTGACGAATAAATATTTATTGAGATATTAGAGAAAATAGAATAATAATGAGGAGAGGAAAAAAGAGAGTTTAAAGACAAGATATTTACGGAATTTAATGGGACGAAAGAAAAATAATATAAAAGGGGGACCTGTCTTTGTCAGTGCAATGAACCTTTTTTTCTTTCGATCAAATCTCTCCCGCCACCCAACTAACACATCTTAAACCGTACACGTCACCCTCTCTCCTTCCCATTTTCTTCGTCTACGTGTCGACCATCCACCGGTTTTTGTTTTCTGCTAAACGTGGGACCTATTCACATTTTTATTTTATTTTAAAAAATTGGACGGATTCTTTCATGTTCTTTGGGTCGTTGCATAATTATGTCCATGAGTCTATCCATCAAAATACCTTCGGAATCATCTTTTTATTTTATATATATACTGCGACAACAATAATTTTATGTTTTGTACTGTCTTTTCTGGTCAATAAAAAAAACTAAAAATTTGGTCGAATTTAATGGACTTCCATGACCAACTCTTCATTTCCCTTAAGGATAAATTGAGAAGAAAATTATATACTGGAATTTGAAAAAGCTTTATATAATTGTAACGTATTTTTATAATTGCACGACAAATCTCTTTTCTTGATTTTTTGTATGAAACTACAAAGACCAATTTTTCTAACAACTAAGATTCAGTTATTATTTTTGGTCACATAAATAAATGAGACGATAACTTCATAATGGTTTTGGTTTTGAGTTTGACCAAAAATGGTTTTCAAGATAAATAATTAGATGAATAATGAAACGTACCCCTTAAATAACAATTATTTAGATATTTTACCGGTGGTCTTTCATTTTTCCCGAATATAAAACATTGAATTCTTATCTAAAGGACAAAGTATTGTTCTTATTCTGAAAATGACACAAATTTAAAATTTTTATTTAAATCTATGAATATCTAAATGGTATATTATGTTTGGTGTTTTTTAGTCCAATGATTAGGAATTACGAATAATGTTTTCGTAATTCAAACTCTATTTATTTAGATTGAAAACTATATGACAAATAAAATAATTGCAAAACAATACAAGATTTAACTCGGACTACGACACGTCATTTAATGAAAGTCATCTTTATGAAAATATAAAATCCATTAAACTGATGACCTAACTAAAGTTAAAAGCAAACATATTTTATTTTGTTTGACAAACAAAAAAGAAATATATTTCTCCCAAAGAAAAAAAAAACCAAAAAACTTTATGTTTGTTAAAAAAATAAGAAATGATAAAAGCATTTTTTTTAAAAAAAATGTTGAATATAGGAAGTCTGAAGCAAGTGTCTTTTTATGAATTAAATAGTTTAAAATTTCAAGAACGAAACATCTCCCCTTATTACAAAAAATAAATAAGCCAAAAAAAGTATCACTTTAATAATGTAATAAAATAAAGTGATATGTATATAAGTATACATACATAAATAGTAGATTCGAAGCAATTGTTGCATTAGCCTACCCATTTCCTCCTTCTTTCTCTCTTCTATCTGTGAACAAGGCACATTAGAACTCTTCTTTTCAACTTTTTTAGGTGTATATAGATGAATCTAGAAATAGTTTTATAGTTGGAAATTAATTGAAGAGAGAGAGATATTACTACACCAATCTTTTCAAGAGGTCCTAACGAATTACCCACAATCCAGGAAACCCTTATTGAAATTCAATTCATTTCTTTCTTTCTGTGTTTGTGATTTTCCCGGGAAATATTTTTGGGTATATGTCTCTCTGTTTTTGCTTTCCTTTTTCATAGGAGTCATGTGTTTCTTCTTGTCTTCCTAGCTTCTTCTAATAAAGTCCTTCTCTTGTGAAAATCTCTCGAATTTTCATTTTTGTTCCATTGGAGCTATCTTATAGATCACAACCAGAGAAAAAGATCAAATCTTTACCGTTAATGGAGGAAGTATCTCCGGCGATCGCAGGTCCTTTCAGGCCATTCTCCGAAACCCAGATGGATTTCACCGGGATCAGATTGGGTAAAGGTTACTGCAATAACCAATACTCAAATCAAGATTCCGAGAACGGAGATCTAATGGTTTCGTTACCGGAGACTTCATCATGCTCTGTTTCTGGGTCACATGGTTCTGAATCTAGGAAAGTTTTGATTTCTCGGATCAATTCTCCTAATTTAAACATGAAGGAATCAGCAGCTGCTGATATAGTCGTCGTTGATATCTCCGCCGGAGATGAGATCAACGGCTCAGATATTACTAGCGAGAAGAAGATGATCAGCAGAACAGAGAGTAGGAGTTTGTTTGAATTCAAGAGTGTGCCTTTGTATGGTTTTACTTCGATTTGTGGAAGAAGACCTGAGATGGAAGATGCTGTTTCGACTATACCAAGATTCCTTCAATCTTCCTCTGGTTCGATGTTAGATGGTCGGTTTGATCCTCAATCCGCCGCTCATTTCTTCGGTGTTTACGACGGCCATGGCGGTTCTCAGGTAAAAGATTGGATCTTTTGATTAGGGTTGTTTACAGTTTGCAGAATCTGATTTGGTTGTTGTTGTGTAGGTAGCGAACTATTGTAGAGAGAGGATGCATTTGGCTTTGGCGGAGGAGATAGCTAAGGAGAAACCGATGCTCTGCGATGGTGATACGTGGCTGGAGAAGTGGAAGAAAGCTCTTTTCAACTCGTTCCTGAGAGTTGACTCGGAGATTGAGTCAGTTGCGCCGGAGACGGTTGGGTCAACGTCGGTGGTTGCCGTTGTTTTCCCGTCTCACATCTTCGTCGCTAACTGCGGTGACTCTAGAGCCGTTCTTTGCCGCGGCAAAACTGCACTTCCATTATCCGTTGACCATAAAGTAAGCATATATAGACTCAAGATCTATAGTTGGATTGGTTGTGAACTTGTGATAGGTTTTTAGTTTTCAAGATGTTGAGTTAGAGAGGTTTATGAAACCATTTCTGATGTGTGCTTGTGTTATGTGTGTAGCCGGATAGAGAAGATGAAGCTGCGAGGATTGAAGCCGCAGGAGGGAAAGTGATTCAGTGGAATGGAGCTCGTGTTTTCGGTGTTCTCGCCATGTCGAGATCCATTGGTAAGCTTTCATTATATTTCTCCATAAAGCTTCTCAATGGTTCTTGAAATAGAAGAAACCTTTCTTCTTACAAACATTTATCATTGTGACAGGCGATAGATACTTGAAACCATCCATCATTCCTGATCCGGAAGTGACGGCTGTGAAGAGAGTAAAAGAAGATGATTGTCTGATTTTGGCGAGTGACGGGGTTTGGGATGTAATGACGGATGAAGAAGCGTGTGAGATGGCAAGGAAGCGGATTCTCTTGTGGCACAAGAAAAACGCGGTGGCTGGGGATGCATCGTTGCTCGCGGATGAGCGGAGAAAGGAAGGGAAAGATCCTGCGGCGATGTCCGCGGCTGAGTATTTGTCAAAGCTGGCGATACAGAGAGGAAGCAAAGACAACATAAGTGTGGTGGTGGTTGATTTGAAGCCTCGGAGGAAACTCAAGAGCAAACCCTTGAACTGAGGCAGAGAGGGTCCTTTTTCTTAATTTTTAAAATGAATATGGGTCTCTCCAAGAAAAAGTATTTACTATTATTAATTTGTGCTTATTTTTTTAACTAACAAGTTATAACCATATGGAGATAATGAAGCTTAATGTGTTAAGCTCTTTTGTCTTGACTACATTCTAAAAAGCCCCTTGTATTTTTCTTCCCGGGCTAATTGTAATATGGTTACAACATACATTAAGATGTAGTATTATTGTTTATGCAATTACTTTCAAAACTTTACATACGAAAATAGAAAGATACTTAAACTATGTACAAAACAAAATGTGTATAATGATATGAACTACTATATAAGTATATCCACCACTAGCAGAGAAACATAACTGATGATAGTTGTGTTTATAATAGTGATGTGAAAAGTACACACATTAAATCAAATTTTGTAGACAAGTCTCTTAAGTCATAACATCTCGTAAATTTATCTTTCATAAAATCTCTTCTAGTGGATATGAAATAATAACTTGGAGGTTAAAAGATTGTTCAAACTCGGTTCTAGTTAGCAAGTGGGGGAATCAAAGATCCTGCGTCGGTGAAGTAAGCCGAGAGATTTGTATCCGAATCTTCAAACATCTTTACGAACTTGTGTTCCTATTCACCAAGATGGAACCAGAAAAAAGATCGTTAAAAGTAGTCCAAGACAGTACAAGGTGAAAGACTCAGAGTCTTATATGATTAACGCACCAGAAGCTCCTTTGCTGATTTTCTGTCCCTTGGATCTTTTTGTACACTACACAAGTTAAAGCACCATTTCAAATGCCTACTCGTTATAGCAACAAAAATGACATGACAACTGGTCGAAATCTGTCTCACCATTGCGAGATGAAGGAGCAAAACTCTGGAGAAAAGAGATTGGAAGGTGCACAAGGAGGCGGGTTTTCAACAATGGCGTCCACAAGCTCGTACACGCTACTCCATCCTTTCTTGTGTTCTGGAGGAGTATACGGGAATTTACCCGTTGCACATTCGAGCAAAACCAGTCCCAAGCTCCAAATATCGCTCTTGTTACTGTACAAACTCCCGCTGATTCTCTCTGGCTGCAAAACATGATAACAACACCAGTAAGTCGTATAAAACCACTTGTAACTCTGAAAATTGAGTTTGTATGTATATTGAGTGTTGAGAGGTGAATGGAGGAGACTCACAGACATATAAGGGTATGTGCCCACGAAAGAATTAGCAAGACTACTTGTGCTTGTCAAGATCTTGCTGACACCAAAGTCTGTGATCTTGACTTCACCTCTATGATTGATTAGCAAGTTTGAAGGCTTTAAGTCCCGATGAATGATTCGCCTCTCATGATGAATATAACAAAGACCTCGAAGAACCTGCGTTTAGTAGAGAAGAATGAGCTTAGTTATGTGTTTTATTAGAGAAGATAAAAATAGAAAACCGGTAGAGATGTTTAAAGATTTCGCGTAGAGTACTCGCTTGCAGATGGCAGATAGCATGTTTTCAGGAACTTTTCCGACTTTCTTTAACAAGTCTGCAAGGGATCCACCATCCATGAATTCCAATATGATTGAAACAAGACCGTTGTGGTAGAAAGATTGATAACATGAGACAAGATATGGACATTGCGAGCTCAAGTTTATTCTCAGCTCCTGAGAAATCGCCCGACATGTTGATTCTTCTGTGTTCAATTGAATGACCTGAAAATAATATCATGTATCTTTGTGAACCAAGAGAGAAGAAAACACTAGAAAAAGAAGTAACAACAAGAATCTGAATCAACGACCTTAAGAGCGAAAAACTGTTGAGTGAGTTTGTGTTTGACCAACTGGACATTACCACTACTTCCTTTGCCAATGACTTTGATCACTTCTAAATCTGCCAAACTCAATTGGTTGTCCAATGGCTCAATAGGAGGTGGCTGCAAAAACCAAAAACATCCAAATTCAATCATGGAGTTACATAATGTACGAAAGGAAGTGAGATCTCATGAATAAACAAACTTACAGCTCCTGGTTCGGACAGAGACACGGTCTGGATTCCATCTTTGTTCACTCGAAGATCTCCATCTTTAAACGTTCCACTCTGTGTTCTAATCCAATTTTCAATGTCAGAAAACTCCATTCAAACAATTTCAATTCCTAACAATGATTACACAGTAAAAGACTGTAGAATCACTTGTGGTATGAAAACAAATCCTAGAAACAGAGAACAGTGAACTCTGATTTGCAGAATAAAACAGAGTAATCACCAACTATAAATCTAAATCTGAAGAATAAAAACAGAGTAATCACTAGAAACATTTATGGATAATGCCCTAATATTGACATTTAAAAAGAATCCACACAGAGAAAAAGAGAAAGAGAGTTACAAGAATTTGGAGATGGATTGCTCAAGAGGAGGGAGACAGATGGGATTAGGGCATAAGCTTCCTCTGTTCATGTCTGGTTTTTGGAGATCAAACCGACAAAACACAGTAGCAGATAAACACACATGCACAGAGACACAAGGTCAGAGATCAGAAAGATAAAGCTTAGAGGAAGAATGACGAACCGTCGACGTCGTGTAGCTAATGAGTATAAAGAAGAAGACGAAGACGAAATGGTCGTTGACTTGTCCTTGACTCATCTCTCCTTTGAATTTTCCTTCTTTAATTGTCTTTGTCAACAATAACTTTGGATCAAAATCATTGCATTTTAACCTCCCCACTTCTCAATGTTCACATTAAGAATAGGCTGATCATATATATAGTTTTATACTCTTGTGAGTAATTTTCTTCGACGAATGGTCTTCTTCTCTTTTGATTGTGAAGTTTTTGCCTATTTGGATTATTTAATAGCATGTTGATTTTAATTAATGGTAATACTCGATCGTTGCCAAAATAAAATAAGATGTCATAATCATTGGATATTTTAGATTAATACCACATGGATGGAAGAGATCAACTAAAATGATCAAATGTGAAGTGTTGTTGGTAACTTGGTATGTGGTGTCTACTTGGACGAAAAGTTAACATTGTTTTTAATCTCTTTTTTTTTTTGGTCAAACAATTTTTTATCTATTACATAATTCTGTATTACTTAAATAACACAAGTAACATTTTAAAATAATTATAGAGACATATTCAACTATATTAAACGGACGATTTGATCCAGAATATATGAGATTATGATGGACAGTTGGTTAATTATACATGATATCTAACTTGTACGAAAGGAAAAGAAGAAAACTAAACTCATAAATAATAATAACTTTGAATGATTTTAGAGTTTTAGTCGCATATTTAATTTGAAAACATCAAAATCTGGTAACTATTTATGCTATATATGAACTAGTACTGTTATGTGGCTACTGGTAAGTGGTAACTGGTAACGTATCTAGAATGGTCTAAATCTAACAGTGTCGAAGCTTTCTGAATTACAAAAAAAAATATATATAAAAAATATAATACCAAAATAATGTTTATTTCATTTTGAAAAAGTGTTGTTTAAGAAAAGTCCATTCATTTTTCCAAAAAAAAAAAANAAANANAAAAATTGTAATTTCTTAGAGCTAATTTCACTACAAAATTATGTGAGTAAAAACATCATTATTGATTACATAATATAAATCATGAAAAGGACAAAAGATTAGTGGAAGAATTAAATACTCGTATAGTTGTTAAGACATTAAAAGTATTTAATTAAGCAAAATAGTACTAGAAAAGAGACAAACTTGCTTTAGGCAAAAGAAAAAATAGACTTTCATTTTTCTTGCATCTTCCGCTCTCTACGCATTTATCACGCTGACGAAGTTGAAACAAGCAGCACAAGAAGAAGACGAAGCACGACGACTCTCTCGCTTCCAGATTTCTTGATCCGATATTTATATTCCCTCTGCCCTTGAAATCAAATCTCTTCTCGAATTTGTGCTCTAGAAATTATAATCTGGTAAGTTATTCATCTCCATCGGTTTCCTTTTACTTCCCGGAGCAGTCTCCGGTTCGTGTGGATTTCATTCTTCCGATGAATTTGAAGTCCTATTGTCTCATATATGTTCTTTTTCCAAATAGAGAAGATAATCTGATTCAGACTTTTTCATGCTTCTGTTACGCTGATTTCAATTTCTTGTTGGTTTGATTGCTGCTACGGTTTTAGCTGAAATCGTCTCTGTTTTCTATGTTTTCCTTTCTGAAATTCATTCATATTGTTAATGTTTTGTTGCAGGCAATTTGAAGATCTTGTGGGTCACGACACAAACTTATAAGCAAGAGCTTAGCATTTTCATCATCTGCTGAAGAACGTATGGGAGAAAGTAATCATCTTCCTCCCTTTTTATCTCTTTCGATTCATATTAGTCCTCAAAAGATATGTGCTTTGTTAGTTCTTGTTACTAGAATAGAGGATCATCTAAATCTCACAACTAAGTTGTTGACTAGCTGGAAGTGATTGTTCACCAACAGTCAAAGATCATAAATTTTTGTTTTAGGAACAAGGGGGCATGGTCTTGAGATGAGATAACATTAAGTTAACTCTGTACCTTCTCATGATGTCCAAGTAGAGTCCTCTTTGGATTAAATCTTATCTGTTATTTGCAGCTGTTAAAGAGCGTGGTGATGGAAGTGCAGAGCTGGTTAAATCCGTAGCTGATAAGCATGCCGGTCTCGTGAGACCAGTTGCTAAATATTACTCTGCAGTTAAAGGTACTACTACCACTATTCTCCACAAGCCTTCTCTTTAAAAGATTTGTTCATGTGTGGAACTCCTGCACTTTGATTTTTGCACCTTTTCCATAAGCTAATACACATTGGCTTTGTATGATAGATGCTATGGTGTGTGGGAAAGGAAGATATACGCTTGTAAAAGACGTAGACGAGGTGGAAAATGGAGTGTATGACAAGCCTCTTCCATGCTTTGGTTGTGGAATCGGATGGTTCTCGTGAGTAGAGAGTATTAAGTTTTTTTTGAGTTGAAGTCAACGCAGCTTCTCTATATTCAGTTTAGATTTACAAGCTATCTTCTTGTTTTGCAGCTTTCTCTTGGGTTTTGTGTTCCCTTTCTTATGGTACTATGCAACACTTTTATATTTCGGGAACTACTACCGCAAGGATCCTAGAGAAAGAGCCGGCCTTGCTGCTTCCGCAATCACTGTAATAACTCTTTTTCTCTATCTCATATTACTGTATACGTTTTTGGAGAGAATGATGAAAAATTGAAAATCTGGTGATGTTGCAGGCGATGGGATTCTCCCTCTTGCTACTAGTGATTGTTGTTTTCTGGTGGCTCTAATGGGTTCTCTGACTTATACGCCATAATCTTGAGATATATATGATGGAAAGTCTCATCCTTGTCAAAGGAAAAAGGAGGGGACTTAGATATATATATAAACCCTATATACACAGATTATAGTTAGACCTCTCTCAAGCTCTGTATCATTTTCTTCTCAAAAATCTGCAGTGTGTACAAAGAACAGAAAATACAATAATAAATGAGTAAATGGTTGTTTCTTTCTTGAGCTCGAATGAAATGTTTTTACATTTTTTCTGCTTCTTATGAAACCAGTGTTTGTTCAGTATTTTGGTTGAACACTGATTACATCAAGAATAAAGATGATTATTTATGACAAATGCAGTAGAAATTGGATTGATTACCATTAATTATGGACGATTTTGAAGCAGGAGTACTTTTTATCATACCCAATTTTATAAGTGTAAATTAAATTATTTATCAACTTCTATAGACTATAAATGAAATCAAGACTGTTACTAATTTCCTGATTTGCCCAAAGCAAAAAGAAGAACAAAAAAACAAAGCATCGAAGAGACAAAAAGATGAACAATAAATTTGGCGGGAAGAAGCCGACGGGAACACCGTCACTAGCGTGGTCGACAGTCGTAGTTGTAGCCTCTCTGCTCGCCGGAGCCTCCGTCGTTCACAATATATACAAGCCAGATCTCGTAAGTTGTCTTTCTTTACAAATGTATGTAAGGTGTTCGATGAAATGTCTAGCTGAACCAAAAAAATATGTTTTGAAAATCCGTGGAGAATGGAGATAGATGTTCTGATAATTCATTTCCCTTTTCGTTCACTTTGGTTGCAGACATTACCTCAGATCGAAAACGATGAAGGAGACGAGAAGGAGGAGTCTGCAAACAAAGGTTAATTCTATTTTGTGGTTTGGTTAGTTAAATATCTGGCATTGATTTCTCAAACTACTTTGGGTTTCAGTTATTATATACTTACTACTTAGACCTCTGTGTTATGTAATAAGCTCACCTACGGATCAATACATTTTGATCCATCCAGTGATTGGTTGCAATAGATGACTAATTGTAGAAGATTGGTTATCAATTTTTGATTGCTAATTGTGGAATGCCCCCACAGATTTTAGTGGTAGCCAATAGATGGCTACTCGTTATAGTAAATTATTCGTACTAATTCGTACTAAACTGTACAGTAAATTGGATTTGGTGAAACAAGATTAGATAAAGCACACGAGCTCTTGAGAAAATAACATGAGCTATGTATTTTTGTAATGTGATGTTATTTTATCAGCTAGCCCACACTTTTTGACGAGATCAAACCTATCTATGAAGTTCCTACCAAAAAAAAAACCTATCTACGAAGTCTTCCAAAACAACCATTTCTCTGCCTATGTAACAAACATTTTGATGATTTGTTATTTTGTTCTCTCCTCGGATTATCTTTTAACCGGATCAATGTCAGGACTCAAGCCTATCATCTCATTTGGGGCCCATATTAGCTTTCTACCCAAACAAAGGCTGAGAAGGATGGTGGAGTACTTTCAAAAATGCGATTTTACATTATATACATAGTAAAATATTAAGTGTCTATGTAATAGTTTACAAATGTGTTCAACAAAATTGAACTACAATACAACGAAATGAGAAAAGCCATAGAAAAATTCTATGAGACAGGGAAAAAAAAACGTATACACAATTTAATTAAATTTTATCCTCACACCAAGCATGCAGAAAACAACGTAAAAGAACATTAACAATTTAACACTACATGGATGTAACAGTGAAAACGGTATGGAATCGTATGTAGAAGATGAAAAAAAAAAAGACAGACAACACACCTAAATAAGCTAATACCTAGGAGGAGAGAAATACGCGGAGAGTGGAGACAAGAGGCGTCGCGGGTTGAAGAGGGACACATGTCGCGGTGAGGCGATTCCGTCGATTTGGCGGTAATCAGATACATTGATGAAGCCTTCCTTCCCGTCTTCACGGCCGGTACTCCTCCCCGGAGAAGAGCTCAGGCCGTACTTTACGAGCTTACCAATGCCCCAAGACTTTTTCTTGGTCGGAGTTTTCTTATAAGACTCGGTCATCTTCTCGCTCATATACTGCTTCAATGCTTCCAACCCCTGTTCCACCTGTCATCAGATTTAAACTATGTCACTAACGGATGAGCAAGAACAAGACATTTTAGTTTATATGTCTCAAAAGTTTCGCGTACCATGCTTGTGATACAAGTCATGATCTAATTCCGTAGATCATAATGCTTGTGATACAAGTTATACTTTGTATTATATTATTTTTTGTTGAATGCATTTCTAAAAAAAACAAATTAATAGGTTTTGTCTGAAAAACAATTGTACATACCACTTCAAATGGTGGGGAAATGAGGGGATTACCCTCCACGGATAGCTTCTGAATCCGGCGAAGACAGCCGAGGGAGTCTGGTAAAACCGTAATTCCGTTATAACTAACATCAAGCTCCACGAGAGATATCAACAACCCAACGGAGTAAGGTAACGTCGTCAAGTGCTGGAAGTTCTGGCTAACGTTGAGGACCTGAAGGTTCACGAGGTTCTCAAGATCCTCAGGGAGGGAACTAAGGCGGTTTAGCCGCGCGTCGAGCACACGCAGCGACGTCAAGTAGCTAACGGAGTTTGGCAAGAGAACAAGCTTGTTTGAGTTGACGGAGAGCTTCGTCAGATTCGTTAGCTCAAACCCTATCGCGTCTGGGAGCCTTGTAAGCTCGTTGAAGTTGGCGTTCAGCTCTTCCAGCGATCTGCGTTTTGTTTTTGCGTTTCGCGTTTTGGTACATTACTTGGAATATAGATACTTACGCAAGGAAGTGGTCTTACCTGCAATCTTCTATAGTTTTGGGGAGAGATTGGAGATAATTTCCGGAGACATTAAGAAACTTAAGTTTGGAAAGACATCCAATGGAGTTTGGAAGAGTTTTTAGCTGATTGGATTGCAAATCCAATGCCCACAAATTTAACATTCTCGCTACTAGAGATTCCGGAATTTTCTGCCATCAGAAAAATAAATAAATGAGTGATACAATTTTTAAAGTTTTAAGTGGTACACACTACCTACACACTACACACTACACACACACGTATATAAAGTTTAAGAGATTCAGAGTTTAATCGTTTTTAAAAATCTTTACCGTTCTATATACAATATGTCATCAATCGAATCCAAAAATTTATCTTTTGATAAGGGTTTTTTCCTTTTTGTTTTTGACAATTTTGCTAGTGGACGAGGACAGATTCCAAAGAGGTATGTAACTATTACGAACAACACGTATATATGGATAGTTAATGCTATTCGTTGATGTTTTATGTATATAACAAATTAACAACTATGTAACGTAAAAAAACGAACACTTGTGGCTCAATTGCTTATCCACCCAGACATTGAGTAAATAGAAACGAATATGCTTTATGAGGTTCGAGTTGACCGAAAGAAATTTGTGCAAAGTGTTGTCTGCATTTATTTCATGATATATAGATGTCATACGTATATATATCGTAAATAGTGATGGTTATAAATTTTCTGGTAAGTACTTCTGGCAAAATTTGTTTTATCCGTAACCTCTTTTTTTGTCTAGTTACGATATACATAATTAAATCTTGTATATGCAAGAGGAAGTTTCCTTGCTTCATCTTCGCTACAATCTTTATAATTTCTTTATTTTTAGTGAGCAACGATCTCTCATGATTTAATTAGAGCCCACAAGGCCACAACTTTATTATGAATAGGCCGAATCAAATGGTTATAATATCCTTGTTAACCTCTCAAGTCTCTGAAAACCCAAAAAAAAAAACTCGAGTCTCGATGAAACTCACGTAATTTGTTTTGCCTCAACTTAAGAGCTAGCTAGCTATATATATTATTGTCACGTATTTTAAATTGTTAAATTAATATATTATCATGTAAAATATATTTATAAGTTAATTATGGAAAGACCATGTTTTTTTCGATAAATAGGAAAGACCATGTTTTCAAAGGTACTGTGAAAACAATCGCTTTCTAGAATTCAAGTACTTTTGGATATTTTGTAATTACAAAGAAAAAAACATATGGGTTTATAGGTTGTTGTTGAGGTTTAAAATCTTAAAAAAATTAATGAGAAAAAATTGCTATTTCCATAAGATAAATGAACAAGTGTTTCATTTCTATATATTTGTTGAAAACCTGAATATTGTTGTTGGAGAGATCGAGTTTGGAGATTGAAGCTAAGTTGATAGAAGAGGCAGAGAGAGAAGCCAAGGACATGCCGCTAAGATCAAGAGTCTTGATATTCTGACGGCGATCTCCTTCTTTAGCCGTCGCAGCTGCACCACCATCAATAGCCGACACACTTCTCCTCGTCATTTTCTTCTGTGGAGTATTGATTAGTCCCTTCTTATTGTAATTCTTCATCATCGCTGTTGTCGTCATTGTCATCTGATTCATCTGCTCGTAACCCATCATATCTTCCTATGTGTATGTGCATATAGTATATATACACACAAACTAGAACCCACAAAGAAAGAGAGATAGAGAGAGCGATGAGGAAAGAGAGAGGTTATGAAGAAGATGTGTTATATAACTGAGTAGACACCATATACTATTTATATATAATTATAAAGAAATTGAATAGAGGGAGTTGAAGATCGAAATGGAAGATATGTACGGATGATAAGAGAGGGCTTTGCGTTGAAAACTTGAAATTCTCTATCTCTCTCTAGATTTTTGTTTGGTTGTATTAAGTATCTCATTATCAGTTTACTCTGGCTCTATATATCTATATTATTATATATTTTTGATAAGAATGTGTATTTCATTAGAATGAAATGTTGAGGTTTTACAAAGAGTTGAACCTAAAGCTGTATCAATTTATATATACGGTTATATAATATTTAAAAAGTGTTTTTAGAATACTGTATGTATATTAGGATTATATGTGATTAATGTTTATTAAAAGATATTATAATTTCACAGTATTTTAATATTTTGTAACATATTTTATGTAGTATAATTATTTCAGTGGCGAACTACTTTAATTGAAATTTGTCTCCTCTCTCATACCAAAAAAAAAACTATATTAATTGAAATATACTAACCTAATATTCAATTTGATTGGTTGCTTTGATGTTTTAAGTTGTTAACTTTTTGGCGCTTGAACAAAACCATTGTAGTATAAGAAAAATATTAAAAAAAACGTTAATGGTTATATACATTTAGACGAAATAATAATTACCATGTGTCAAGTAAACAAATGGATTAAGTCGAAAAATGGAATGATTAAATTAAAAAGAGTCACATATTAGTATTGAACTCATGACACAGGAATCAACTCGGAGAATTTACCCCAACAACAAATTACATACAAACAAATTTTTTATAGATGTTATAGGGGTCACAGGTCACTTGACCCCACTATCTCTAAAGTGACTCTGCCACTATACTTATATAATCCACCTTTGAAATTAAATAACTAACAACTATATAAGAGTACTAGACACAAAACATAAAGTTAAAGGATTTGTGAGAACGATATTTGTTAGAGACTTGTCATCTATTTTGTCGAGGTTATAACAAAAATTAAATTATTGTGGTTATATTTATATGTACGAGAAATATATTTTTAAAATAAGATAAAAGATATGTCCGAGAAGGGAAGCGAAGGTACGGCCCCGTAAAGCTGTATGCCACGTCATCAAATTGAAAAGTCAACTTTTCTCAAATGGTTGACTTTGTAGTTTTGTTCATTTCATTTGAGTACCCCGCGAATCTCGGAAGTCGCCACCCGATTTTCTTTTGTTTGTTAAATAAGCTTATTTACATTTAAGAAATAAATAATATATCTAATGTGGTTTTCGTTGCACCGTCTAATTTTTTTTTTTTAATTGAGAATTTACTAACCAGAAGAAGTCTATAATTTTGATTGATTTAACTTTTTTTTTTTTTAGTTTT